>Ga0307379_10000478_pt1 | contig 67595 bp, 50 predicted proteins | sample UN2MG_FD_202237 | JGI IMG/M metagenome (GOLD analysis project Ga0307379, IMG submission 202237) | Soil microbial communities from Risofladan, Vaasa, Finland - UN-2 | ecosystem: Environmental > Terrestrial > Soil > Coastal area > Acid sulfate soil | place: Finland: Risofladan, Vaasa | collected... | reverse complement strand
CGCAAGCGCCAATTTCACAGCCTCTGCCTTGAAACTCTCTGAATACTGCCTCGCCATCTTTGGGTCACCTCATCTCCTATTATCCGGTGCCCACTGTTTCGAGGCAAGGTCACTCCCACACTCCCTGTCACCCCGTCTCCTTGTCTCCTCACCGCCGGGTCTGGTATACTAGCGCCGGCAGAAGTGAACGTCTTCACGCTGGAGGTGCGGTTATGGAAGGCAGGATCGTATTCATGCTGGCTGCGCTGGTCGGCCTGAGCTCGGTCGCCTGGGGAGCGGAGGCTCAGTATGTCGTGCTTGCCCGAAACAAGACGCCCCTCGCGTCCATCGTCACTCCCAAGGAGGTCGCCCCGTTTCTCAAGTCGGCGGTGGACGATTTTGCGAGGTGCCTGGAGAAGGTATCGGGAGCGCGTGTGCCGATCGTCCAGGATGGCTCGCCGGTCGAGGGCCGCGCGATCCACGTCGGGCAGACAGAGCTCGTCAAGAGCGCCGGCCTTCCGCTCGAAGGCCTGGGCGTAGATGGGTATGTCATTGCGCCCCGCCAGAACAGCATCCTGATCTGCGGGCGGACGGACGACGGCACGTCGAACGGCGTTTATGGGTTCCTCCACGACAACCTCGGCGTGCGGTGGTTCATGCCCGGCGAGCTGTGGGAGGTCGTCCCGAAGGCCGACCTGCTTGTGGTAAAGGTCACCGAAACTCGCTCCGAACCCGACTATTCGTTCCGCATCTGGAGCGGCTTTGCGGGCGATGAAGGCGCGCGGTTTGCATATAGGAACCGCCTAGACCGGCATCGGCGGGATATTCCGCTCTACGGCTTCGGCCATAACCTGAAGCGCATCTTCCCAGTGAGCAAGTACGGCAAGGAGCATCCTGAATATTACGCGGAGATCAACGGGAAGCGATTCGTCCCGGAAAGCGATGAGGCCGAGCGGAGCCAGCCCTGCTTGACGAATCCCGACGTCATCCGCATAACCGTCGAGACGGCCAGGAGCTTCTTTGAAACGAACCCGACGGCGACTATGTTCTCCCTTTGCGCCAACGATAACGCCGACTTCTGTACGTGCCCGAACTGCTCGAAGCTCGACTCGCCGCCTGTCAAGTGCAGGCATGGCTGGCGAACTTACTCCGACAGCTACTTCTACTACGTCGAGCAGGTGGCAAATGAGGTCGCGAAGACAAACCCCGACAAGAAGCTCGGCTGCTATGTATATTGGACCACCTTATCCGTTCCGCGGCATATTAAGCGCCTGCCGGACAACGTCGTCGTCTGCCTCTGCCAGGATACCAGCCAGCACCACGATCCGAAGTACCGGGAGCACGACCGGAATCTGTATCTGGCGTGGTCCAAGGTTGCCAAGTATGTGGCGAGGTATGATTACTACGGCTTGGGCTGGTTCAGCCCGAGGTATTTCGCCCATCTGGCTGCGGACGACCTGAAGTTCGGCCACGAGCACGGCGCTGTCGGCCTGTACTGCGAGCTATATCCGTATTGGCCCATTACCGGACCCCAGATTTATCTCGCGACGCAGCTCCTGTGGGACTCGCACCAGGACACGGACGCCGTGCTGGACGAGTATTTCACCGGGCTGTACGAGAATGCGGCGCCGACCATGGAGGAGTTTTACTCACTTCTGGAACGCATCTGGATGAAGGAGCGCCGCGGCTGGTGGTTCCAGGGGCTCGATTCGATAGGCAGCGAGACTATTGTCTTCGATGCCGATGCCATGACGAAGGCGTTCAATCTGCTGAATAAGGCGCGCGACGAAAGCTCAGGCACGGCCCGCGAGCGTGTGGAGTACATCCGAAGCCACTTCAAGTTCAGCTACCTGATCGTCACTGGCTTCGATGCCGCCATGTCGCTGTCGAAGCTCCCGCTGGAGAGCCGTGCCGACGCCGAGCATCTTGCGCGGGAGACGGAACGCGTGCTCTCCCTGGTGAACCTTACCGAGCGGACCTACGCCGGCACGCTCAAGCGCGATCCGCTCCATAAGCACCACTACTATTTAGACAACGAGCAGTTTCGGAGGAAATTCGACGACTGGGAGGATTACGTCGTCGGCCCGGTTGTAGGCCAGCTCATGCGAATCCAGAAGTGGGCTTTGCAGAACATGGAACCCGCCGAGGCGCAGAAGTTCGTCGAGGAGATCGCAGGCCGGCTCTCCAAGGTCCAGATCAGGCGACCGGTCAATTTCATGGAGAAAGTGACGCCGGCGCTGGAGATACACCGTGCGCCGCGCGAGATCGAGATAGACGGCAACCTCGACGATTGGTCTGGCGTGCCTTGGACATCCATAGGCGACGAAGCACCCGGCGGGAAGGGCGCTGAGTTCGCAGTGGCCTGCGATGACGCTAACTTCTATTTCGCCTGCAAGGTTCGCGATGACGTGCACCTCCAGAAGGCGAGCGGACTGGACATCTGGAGGCAGGACGCCGTTCAGATCGGCTTTGACACCCTGTGCAACGGCTGGGAGACAAGGGTGTATGGGCCGGATGATTACGAGTACGGCCTGGCTCTCACGGAATCCGGGCCGCTCGCCTGGGGCTGGCAGGGCCTTGGGGGCAAAGCGCGGAAGGTCCAGGTGGAAATCTCGCGCAGTGGCAATATCACCCTCTACGAGGCGGCGATTCCCTGGTCGGCGCTGAAGCCGCTTCGCCCGGAGGCTGGAAGGATCTTCGCCATGTCCGTGCTGGTAGATAACGACGACGGAGCGGGAAGAACGTACATCGCATGGGCCGGAGGACTGGCAACGCGGAAGGACCCCCGCCTCTTCAAGCTCGTGCGCTTTTCGGATGCGTGTCCTTGACACTGCCTCCCGCGGCGGTTTATATTGTCTGAGTCGCCAGCGGTCAGTTACGCGTCACGTATCACTCATCACGATGCGCGAGTACGAGTGAGGAGTAGGAGAGGTAGAAGGGATAGGTTTTATGGCGGATATACGGCCCTTCGGGGGAGTACGGTACAACCAGGCCAAGATTGGGGATCTAAGCGCAGTTGTCGCGCCGCCGTACGACGTGATTTCTCCCCAGGATCAGGAATGGTACTACAATACGCATCCGAACAACGTGGTCAGGCTCATTCTGCCTAAAGAGGACGCGGAGAACGGCTCCAAATATGAAATAGCAGCCGCATGTCTGGACGACTGGTTGAAGGCCGGAATCCTCATTTGGGACGATGAGCCCTGCCTGTACGCCTGCGAGCAGGAGTACGAGATTCGCGGCCAGCGGAAGAAACGGCTGGGGTTCACCTGCCTTGTGCGACTCGAGGATTTCGAGCGGCGGACGGTGCTGCCACATGAGAATGTACTCGCGCGCCCGCTGGAGGACCGCTTGAAGCTGATCCGGGCGACGCAGGCGAACTTCGATTCCGTCTTCGGCCTTCATGCGGACGGGCGGACGGCCGAGATACTCAAGCCTTTCCTGTCCGGGCTGCCGGATGCTTCCGCTGTTGATAAGGACGGCGTGCGCTGCGACGTCCGGCGAATCTCGGACCCGGCGGCGGTCGAGGCGGTCGCTCAGGCCCTCGCTGGAGGGGCGATCGTGATTGCGGACGGGCATCATCGCTACTCCGCGGCGCTCGCGTACAGGGACGAGATGCGCGCCCAGGCCGGGACCACCAACCCCAATGCGCCATACGAATTCGTCATGATGACGCTGGTCTCCCTCGAAGACGAGGGGCTGGTCGTGCTGCCGACCCACAGGCTCGTGCGGAATCTGCCGAACTTCGACGCGGCATCGTTCCTATCGCAGGTTCGGGAGCTATTCGATGTGGAAGAGACGCCGCGAGGCCGGCTGGAGCAGGCGGTGGAGTCGCTGGCCTCTGAGGACTACGTCTTCGGCCTCTACCTGGGCGGGGACAGATCGTATCTGCTCAAGCTGAAGCCGACGGTCAGGCCGGAACAGGCGATAGGTTCGCCGGGATCGGACGCGCTCAAGCGGCTGGATGTGAGCGTGCTCCATTCGCTCGTGCTGGAGAGGCTCCTCGGCGTTGGGGCACAGAACCTGTCGGCCCAGTCGAACCTCTCGTATACGAGGGGTCCAAATGAGGCGATGAGCTCGGTAGACCGGGGCGGATATCAGATGTGCGTGCTCATGAATCCGCCTCGCGTTGAGGAGGTCAAGGCCGTCGCCGCCGCTGGAGACCGCATGCCGCAGAAGTCCACTTTCTTCTACCCGAAGCTGCTCACCGGTATGGTGATGAGGGTTATGCGTGAAGCGTGAGGCAAGGGATCCATCCGCCTTCGTCCCGATCCGCCTGAGGCGGACGGGACGAAGGCGGACAAGGGGGTCAAGGGATCCAGGGGTCCAGGTTCCAAGTTTCAGGTTGGAAGTTGGGCGTTGGACGTTCTCCCATACCCCCACACTCCCATACTCCCTAACCATCCCTCAGCGGCGGCAGGTGATAGGCAGCCCCGAATCTCTTAGGGCGCCAGGGGCACGATGTCCGACTGGCTGTTCACCCGCAGGTATCGGTAGAAGTCAGCCCCGGCTGCGAAGCATGAGGTGATCCCGGTTACCTTCACATAATAGCCCTGCGCAGGAAGAGCAAGGTTGCTTGCGGCTACCTTGATGCCCGTGCGCCCTGAGTTATCGTGCAGCTCTGAACCGTCGTCTATGTAGAACACGGTGGCGCCCGTGTAAGTCACACGGCCCGTTAGGGTGACGAGCAGGCCGACGTTGTTCAGGCCGTAGCCGTCCTTGACGCCCATCTGCCCGGCTCCCGTAGCCGGATTGTATCGCCAGTCGCCGCCTCCCAGGTCGTGGTTGTTCATCATGATCGGATCTACGGTTCCAGAGCCACACTGGGTCACGCTTGTCGCCTGGACGTATCTTTCGCCTTGGGCCGAGGTGGTCAGGTTTCCAGAAATGGTCGCCTTCATACCTTGGGTGAGCCCGTGTAGATACTTATACGCGCCGATTCCGGATGACCGGTCTTCGGATTCGATGTAGAACCAATAGCCGAAGATGCGGGTGACCACTCCGGTTACGTCCACCGTAGTATTGTCCGCCTTGCTCTTCGCGGCCGGGATGCTTCCGGGAATTCTGTAAACGGCTCTCTTGATCGGGCTCGTAACCCATCCTGGCTTATATGCTCTGGCCTTCAGCGTGAGAGAAATGTCCACGAGCACAGATCCGCTGACGATAGGATCGCTCTCGATCGGGTCAGCGCCGGTTGTGGTGTAGTGGATGACGGCGCCTTCCGTGGGGCAGGTGATCGTCACCAGTTGCGGGCCAGTGAAGAAGCCGCCGTCCGGGCTGAAGACGGGAGCATCCACTACTGTAGTGGCCACGCAAAAGGAGATTGTATCGCCTGCGGAGCCCACGTCGGAGATTATCAGCCCGCCGGGATTCCCATCGGAAAGGAAGCAGGAAGGGTTGGTGGAGTCATCAATGGCGGTTCTGCCAACGTCACTGCTGAAGTTCGCGCAGTAGTGGTTGCCGTCGGTCGTCCGAGTCCCATCGGGCCGGTAGAGATAGACTTCGTCCGCCCCATATGCGTTTCCCATCCCGTCCCTGCGTGTGTTGATTCGGTAGACGAGCAAGCCCGACCCCGGCAGCGAGCTCTCAAAGGTTCCAGTCTGCCTCCGGTACTCCAACACGAAGTAGTCCGTCGTGGAATTGGGCGAGCGCACTTTGTAGCAGTTGCCTGTCGGCGATGTCAGAGGATTGAGAGCATAGTAGCCCTTGCTCGTGATCTCCGGGATATCGGCGATCCATTTGCAATATCGGCACTTCATGTAGGCGCCCGTGTGCTGGGGCGGCTCTGGAGTGGAACCCATCAAGTCCCACTCTTCTACAGGGTGGAAGCCGTCGAAATCATAGTGATAGAGGTCCGGGGAGCCCAGGGAATGAAACATCTCGTGGCACAGCACCCCTACCGGCATCCAGCTTTCAAGTTGGAAGTTGTACGTGTCTACACGCTTGGAATTGACGTATACCGTGTAGCTTGTAAGCGACCATTTGTGCGGCCACAGCAAAGAGGCCCAACCAGTCGGGGAACCCCTGATGATGAAGCACACGTTGTCAACCAGTCCGTCGCTATTCTCATCCACATTCAATTCACTCGGCACCTGTGAGGCTACAGCATCAACGGCGTTCTTCAAGAGGGTATGCTCTCTCTGGGTCCGCTCGGCGCCGTAGTCACCGCCCTGGTAGCCGATCGGATTGGTCACCTCATTGTACGGCTTGTAGTACGCCCTGGGATTCGAGTCTTGATATGATGCGACGAATGGCCCGCTCCCCGTCGGGTAGAAAGTCGTGTCGATCGCCAGGCAGTAATATGAGACTTCCTCGAAATAGTTGTGCATGGAGTTGTGGCCTGGGACGGCGGAGTTGAATAGGCTCTCGTAGGTCGAGTATGGGTCGCCAAACTCGCTCTCATCGCTGAATCTGATGAAGATGGCGATGTTGTTGATGGTACCGACTTTTGGGGCTGCCTGGATTTCGTCCGGCGGTGCGAATGTGAGAGAGAATCCTCGCATCCTCTCTGCCAATCTCTCAGGCGAAATCCTGATATCCTTTTCCAGGCCAACCCTCTTGGGGTTTGCTCTGCCAGCGACGTACCTGGACGGCAGGAGGTCTCCATTGACCTTGACAGCGTACACGTAGAACCCGGTGTCCGGGTCCTGGATGATGACGTAACCGTTCTCGTCGTGCAGCCAGTTGTAGAACTCGTCCCCGCTGGCCAGACAGCGGAATACCTTCCCGTCGGGCTGCCTCAGAGTCTGCGGCACGTTCCTCAGGTAGGCTGCTCCTGCGGGCCATCCCAAGAACAGCACCCATGCGAGCGACAGAGCTGCAGCGAAGAGTTGGATTCTTAGCGGGCTTCTTGGTGTGTTCGTAGGTTCCCCCTATCTGAACTGGTCGCAGCCGTGCGCCTGCTGGGTTGTTAATGACTATCGCTAGTCTACCCTAACCCTTGGGAGCGGTCAAGAGGCGACTGGAAAACCGGTAGAAATACGGGGAAGGGCTTGATCCTGGATACTGGATGGTGGATACAGGATACTGGATGTTAGATGTTGGAAGTTGGACGTTGGACGTTCTTCCATACCCCCACACTCCCACACTCCCACACTCCCACACTCCCATACTCCCATACTCCCTAACCATCCCTCAGCGGCGATAGACGAGGGCCTTTCGGATCTCCTCGGCCCAGAAGACGGAGCTGGAGACGGCGACGCACAGCGCCCACTCGGATTGGCTCAGCGGCACCGTATGGAAGATGGTCTGGAAGAAGCCCATGTGCACCGCCGCTATCTGTGCCAGTATGGAGGCCGCGGAGCCCGCGAGGACATATGGGTTCGACAGAATCCCGATCTGGAACACGGAATAGCGACTTGAGCGCACGTTGAAGACGTTGAACGCCTGAAACAGCGCCATGACGACGAATGCATAGGTGCGTGCGCGGTCCAGGCCGACGTTCGGAATGCCCCAATAATACAAGAAAAGCGTTCCGACGAGCATGAAGAGTGCGACGAAGGCAATCCGTTTTATCATCGGCCTGTCTACTATCGGCTCCCGGGGGTTTCTCGGCGGCTGGCGGAGGACGTGCGCCTCTCTAGGCTCGAGAGACAGCGGCACTGTAGAGAACCCGTCCGTCACCAGGTTGATCCACAGGATTTGGGCCGGGAGCAGAGGAATCGGCAGTCCTGAGATGATCGTCGAGAGATAGATCAGCACTTCGCCTGTATTCGTGGCCAGCAAATAGTTCACGACGCGCCGGATGTTCGAGAAGATGCCTCGTCCTTCCTCGACAGCCCTCACGATTGTGGCGAAATTATCATCGAGCAGGACCATATCCGATGCTTCCTTCGCGACATCGGTTCCGGCGATGCCCATCGCGATTCCGATATCCGCCAGCTTCAAGGCGGGGGCGTCGTTGACGCCGTCGCCCGTCATCGCAACGATATGCCCCCGATTTCTCAAAGCCCGGATCATCCTGATCTTGTGCTCCGGTTCGGCACGGGCCACGACCGCGATCCTACCGATCGCCCCGCTCAGCTCGTCGTCCGTCATGGCATCCAGAGTGCGGCCCGGGACGACAAGCATACCCTCTTCCAGCAGCCCGATGAGTCGGGCGATGGTGCGCGCCGTGTCCGGATGGTCGCCCGTCACCATGATAACCCGTATCCCGGCTTCTTTGGCCGCCTGAATCGCCGGCCGGGCCTCGTCCCGGGGCGGATCAATCATGCCGACTGCGCCGAGGAAGACCAGGCCGGACTCGACATCCGGGCGCTCGATCTCTTCCTTCTCCGGCGGAAACTCCTTGCGAGCGACCGCCAGGAGCCGAAGGGAGTCGGCGGCCATCTCCGCGCTTCGTGCGGCGAACTCATCCGCCTTGTCAGAATCCAACTGCGCGGGTCCTCCGCGCATCTGATACCGCTCGCTCATGCCGAGTATTCGCTCGGGCGCGCCCTTGACGTAGGCCGCCTTGCGACCATCCGGCAGTTGATGCAGCGTGGCCATGTAACGCTTTTGGGAGTCGAACGGTATTTCGTCAATGCGGGGCTGGGCCCCTTCCAGCTCGTGCTTCCTGAGGCCGAGCTTCTCGCCCGCAACCACTAGCGCGCCCTCGGTCGGGTCGCCGATTATCCTCCAACCAACTCCCTCTTCGAGGTGAAGGCGGGCGTCGCTGCACAAGATGAATGCGCTAAGCAAGGATTCGACATCGGGAAGATCGGCCCGCGCGGTCTCCCTCCCGCGGACGTAGAAGGCTCCTTCGGGGGCGTACCCTTGTCCGGCCACTGTGAACTGGGTGTCCGGGGTGTATCCTGCCCTGACGGTCATCTCATTCCTCGTGAGCGTGCCGGTCTTGTCGGAGCAGATGACGGTGGCGGACCCCAGTGTCTCGACGGCGGGCAGCTTGCGGATGACGGCGCAGCGCTTTGCCATCCTTTGAACGCCCACCGCCAGGACTATCGTCACAACCGCCGGCAGGCCCTCCGGGATGAAGGACACAGCGGCGGCCACTCCCAAGAAGAACATCTCCAGCAGGCCCAGCTGCCTGATAACCCCTGCCACAATAATCGCCAAGGCAATCGCAAGCCCGACGATGCCCAAATGGCCGGCCAACCTTGCTAGTTTCCGTTGGACGGGCGTGACCCCGCCTGCCACGGACTCGGCGGCGACTTGAGATGCGATTCGACCAATCTCCGTGCCCATGCCCGTCGCTGTGACTACAGCCATCCCTCTCCCGTAGGTTACCGTCGTCCCCGAGTAGACCATACTTGCACGCTCGGCCAGCGGCTTGTCGGCCGCCAGAGGATCCGGGGTTTTCTCGACAGTGAGAGATTCGCCTGTGAGAGCGGATTCGTCGGTCTTCAGATTCACCGCGACAAACAGCCGGCTGTCCGCCGGAACCTTGGCGCCCACCTCCAGCATGATCACGTCGCCCGGGACGAGCTCAGCCGCATTGATATTCTCCTCTTCGCGGTCTCGGAGTACGGCCGCCTGCAGAGCAGCCAGTTTCTTCAGGGCCTCCAGCGCACGCTCGGCCCGGTGCTCCTGGAGGAACCCGATGGCGGCGTTCAAAATGACGACGGCGAGAATGACAAAGCCGTCTATGTGATGGCGGCTGACGAAGGACAGGAGCGCTGCCACGAGCAGGATGTAGATCAGCGGACTTCGAAACTGATTCAGGAAGACAAGCGCCGGCGAGAGCTTCTCCGGCTCCGGCAGCTCGTTCCGTCCGAACCTCTCCAGCCTGCGCCGCGCTTCCTCAGTGGAAAGCCCGTCAGGCGTCGTGTTAAGTTGCTCGAGAACCTGGCTGGCGGTCAGGGCATGCCAGTTCGCGGCCTGCTGCATCTGTGAACCTCACGGACGTTGTGTACGCTCACTATTTGCCCGACCGCAGATCGGGCGAAACTTGTCAACCGCCACTGAGGAGTGGGCGGGGAGTGTGTGGGTGTGGGAGTATCGGAGAGAGGGAGAGTGGGAGAAAGGGAGAATGGGAGAACATCCAATCCGCCGCGGCGGAAACGTCGAACGTCCAACTTCGAACTCCCAACCTGAAACCTGAAACTTGTAACCTGAAACCCTGAATCCCTTCCCTCCCGCATCACTTTACAAACCCACCTCGGCGGCGTATAATGTCCATGCTTCCGAGACACGCGTGGGCGGTTAGTTCAGGGGGAGAACGCCTCGTTGACACCGAGGAGGTCAGTGGTTCAAGTCCACTATCGCCCACCATGATCCGCCAGAAAGCCCGGCCGGTGTGCCGGGCGTTTTTGTTTGTGCCCCTGTGTTCAGGTCTTCCCCTCAAAAATGCTTGGAAGACTGCCCCGAATGTATGGAATACCTGTCAATGGGAATCCCAGGTATTCAATACAGGGAGTCTGACTCATGGACGAGCGTGGACCGCAAGACGTTCGAGCCGCCCAGGCAGAGAAAGATGAACAGCCCGACGTCGTGAAGGGGCTTTTGAAGGGCATAAGCGCCGCACGCAGGCAGTGCAGCCTGTACGGCTCCGAACACCAAAACACCCAGAAAATGCTCGAGGAACTGGTCCCTATCATTAAGGATCTTGTGGACTCCTTCGGCCCGTCCACGTTCGTCTTCACGCGAGACGCTGTCCTCGTCAATGACCGCTGCTACAAGTCTTCCGCCGACAGCCGTGACCTTTGCCAAAGGCTGCGGACTAGAGGAGCGATGGCGGTTACCTTTCTACAGGATGCGCCCACCGAACATGTGGCGGAGTTCCTGGCCTTCCTAAACACCGAACCGCGCGAGATCGTGCAGCAGGGAGGGCCGAGCGCTTACCTGCGCAGACACGCCGTGACTCGGATTGTTGCCACCGAAGCTGTCTATGGCGACCCCGAGGATCTCGACGCGGAAGGTGAGAGCTCCGACCGGTTTGAAATGGATTCGGAACCTGCAGACCGGGCCATTCTAGCGGCGATCCAGTGGCTCACTAGACAGGATCGCGAGGAAGAAGCTCCACAGTTACCTATCGTGGACATTCTCTCTGATCCCACAAAGGCCGGGAAGCTTGTCAGGGAGGCCGTGACAAAGCTGCACGCATCCCGCAGATCCAGGACATCAACAGAAATAGCCACACAAGCGATCAATGATATGAAGGATCTTACCTCGAGCGACCCTCAGAAGTGGGACCAGGCTACCCCGCAAATCAGGAAAGCGATCTTGAAGCTGCCCGAGGGACTGCGCCCTGCAGCCGTTGATTTCGCCGCGCAGGATGATGCCTCTGGCGCCCCTGGCGCCGCGTCGCCTTCCAGGGTACTGGATGCAGGCGAAGTCGAGGCGATGGTCGCTGAGGTATTCGATAGCCCGATCGGGGCTGATTCGAGCGCCGACGCTTCAGGTCTCCACGACTTGGGGTCGTTGTTCGGCGTAAAGACGAGCGGTTTGATGTCGAGCTGGCAGACGGAGCTGCAGCCGGCAAGTTTCATAGAGTCTTCTGCAAGAACCTTTGCCACGCTGATGACCTGGGAAACAAGCGCCGCAGAGCACGGACGCATAGCGCACGCGCTGGCGTCGCTTATATCTCGCGCGCTCGAGATGAACGACACGAGGCTGGCGTTGGAACTGGCGGGAGCCCTCGTGGAAGAAGTGAATAGGCATGACGAACTCCGCTGGCGGGGCGCGAACGCGAAGTCTGCGCTGCAGAGCCTCGACCTGGAAGCGCTCAAGACCATGGTCGAAGGTGCCTTGGAGAGTAATGACTTGCGTGCTCACGAGGTCGCAGCTTCGCTTGTCGAGATAGTGTCGTCCCTGGCGTTGAGCCTGATTAATCTGCTGGGGGAAACCCAGTCGGCTGCCTTCAACGATTCTCTCAAACGCGGTATAGCCCGATCCGGCCGCGCTGCCGCCGCTCTTCTGGGAAGACTCCTGAGCGAGGGATCGCCTTCAGCGAGGCAATCCGCTCTGGAAGTCCTGGTTGACATGAAGAGCGAGACCGCGATCTCCGAAGTCGAAGCGGTACTGAAGCAGGCGGACCCGGCGTTTCTCGTCAAGGCCCTGGACATGTTGGCCGGGATTCCGAGTCCTTCAGTTGCCAGGGTTTGCGTGGGTTGCCTCAGGAACAGGTCGCGAGATGTGCGGCGTGCGTCCCTGTGGGCGCTGGCCAAGCTCAACGACGAGTCGGCGCTGCCGCACCTCGTTCGTTTCGCAATGCGGCGGGGATTCGGAATCGCGATTCACGAACAGCTCATCGCGATCGAGTCCTTGGGACACTCAGGGCCGCCTGAGGTCGGCGAGCTGTTGGCGAGGCTGGTGCGCGGGCGCCCGCTCATTGGGCGGACGCGTTACGACCTTGTGCGCGCCTCAGCAGAAAAGGCAATCGCTGAGATTGCCTCCCGGAATCAACAGCCCGACCTTAAAGTTGCATAGGAGTCAGTCATGGAGCCCGAAAACAGCAGCAAGCCGGATAAAGCCAGCTCCGACTCAGTTCTAATTGAAACGTATTCTCGAGCTGCGGACTCATTGGGGAAGTTTGGAGCGTGCGTGCGCAGCGTCAGCTTGTACGGACCGTTCCATCCCATGTTTCGGGAGTCCGTAGCAGCCGCTCACCAGGCATTGGTAGAGCTGCTGGTCGTCCAGCCGACCGTACTTGTAGTCGTGGTAGACAACCGTCTGACCCTGGATAGCTTTCCTATCGAAGATGGTATGGACTGCTTGTCGGGATTTGCCGGATTGCTGAAGGAAAGGAAAGTCGGCGAGCTCAAGCTGACCGCGGGTCTTTCGGAGGAGGAGGTAACGGAGTTTGCCGAAGTCATGAGCCTCGCCCCGGAGGATCTTGCTTTGCGAGGCGGTGTCGGCGCGGAGCTGCACAGGCGGAATGTAACCAATATCGTGGTCGGTGGGAACGTCTTCCTCGTCGAATCCCGGGAGGGCCGGGATCCCGCCGACATCTACGAGGAGGCGCTGGCTCTCGTCGAAGAGGCTATGAAGGCGGTGCAGGCCGGCCTCAGGATTCCGGTTCCCGAGATCAGAGGTATAGTAGCCGATTCGCTCCGCAGTTTGACAAAGGATGAAAGTGCGCTTCTGGCGCTCGCTGGAATCAGGAGCTATGACCGGTATCTCGCGGAACACAGCGTGAATGTATGCCTCATTTCGATGATTTTCGGCAGGGACCTGGGCCTTGATACGACCTCCACGCTAGAGCTGGGAATCTCGGCGATGCTGCACGACGTAGGCAAGGTGTTCGTCCCGGCAGAGGTGGTGCAGAAGCCGGCGAGGCTGAGCGAAGAGGAATGGGTGCAGGTCAGGAGGCATCCTGCGGCGGGAGCACGAGCGCTTGCCGGCTTGCCGGACCTGCCCGCGCTGGCCTCCACAATCGCCTTGGAACACCACGTGTATTGCGACGGAAGCGGCTACCCCGCGTTCCCTGCCAGCCAAAAGCCGCATCTGTTGAGCCGGCTGATAGCCATTGTAGATACCTATGATGCTTTGACGACCGACAGGCCGTACCGGGAGAGATGGTCCGGACAGCAAGCGATAGCATGGATGATGTACGAAGCCGGTGGCCGCTATGACCGGCAGTTGATGGCCAGGTTTGCTTCGCGGGCAAGGCTTTACCCGCTTGGCTCGGTCGTTCGTTTGGTCAGGGGAGACTTTGCCGTAGTTGTGGGAGGCAGCCGCAAGCATCCGACCAGGCCGGTGCTGAAGATACTAACGTCGCCGCAGAAATCGGGCGTCTCGGGGGAGATTATTGATCTCTCCACGAGCACGAACCCCGAGCTGGAAATCGCTGCACTGGCGCAGCCTGTAGAGATTCTGCTGCCGTACACCGACGAGCTGATCGCGTCTTAGGTGCGGCACTCGAAACCACGTTGGCCTCCCAAAGTCCCGGCGTCTGTCGGTCAACAGCAGCAGGGAGACTCGCAGGGCGCTGCTGAGACCGCCGATCCCACACTCGCCTGGAGCCCTGCCTGGATGCCGGCACGCTTGCCCCTTTCCCGGTTCTCAAGCCTGTCAGAATTGCCCGTTTTTCGCCCCTGGAAAACCCGCCACACCGTAAACCAGCACCTTCACCGGGTTTTGGTTGCCGCCTAAATGGAATAACTGCACTGGCGGCCAGACACGGAGGTTCGCGCCTGGCGTGGACCCATCCTGAGTCTGGGAGGGACAGATTCCCATCTTGCTCCCGACAGCTACACGGCCGGCAGACCGATTCTGCCGCAGCGGATGATGCCGTCGGGACCCTTCGCATGTCAGGGCGTTGTGCCTCATAGGTTCAGGTCGGACACAGCCGCAGCACGGCAGAAATTCAGCAATCACACGATGGAGGAAACCTATGAGGCGTATTGCGGCAGTATTCATACTCATCACAGTGCTTTTTGCAGGAACCGTCGCCCTATCTTTGGCTGAGCCGAGATCGGTGCCTGGCGAAATACTGGTGAAGTTCAAAGCCGGCACGCCCGGGTCTGCGAAATCGGCGCTCCACCGGCAGAACGGCTCGAGAGTGATCGAGACGGCAGGCGCTATTGACGTGGCGCGTGTGACGGCGCCTAGAGGACGGGAGCTAGGCCACGCGAGAAAGTACGGGCAAAGCCGCTGGGTGGAGTTTGCTGAGCCGAACTACGTCGCGTCCATCTCTACGGTTACTCCATCGGACCCATACTTCCAGTCGAACCAATGGGACTTGCAGCAAATCCAGGCCCCCGCGGCCTGGGATATCACCTGCGGGGTTGATTCGGTCATCGTTGCGGTTGTGGATACCGGCGTGGACTACACTCACCCTGACCTGGCGGAAAGGATCGTGGCCGGGTACGATTTTTACAATGGCGACTCCGACCCGATGGACGATCATGGGCACGGCACGGCGGTTGCCGGTGTCATCGGGGCATCCACGGACAACGGTATCGGAGTTGCGGGCGTCACTTGGCTTCCGAAGATCATGCCCATCAAGGTTGCGAGCCCGTCCGGCTCGGCTGCCTACTATGCTATCGCCAGGGGGATTACATATGCGGCTGACAATGGGGCACGCGTCGTAAACATAAGCATGGCGGGGTCCATGTCGAGCAGCACGCTGACTAACGCTGTTGACTACGCCTACCAGCGCAGATGCCTGGTAGTAGCGGCCAGTGGGAACAATGCGACTTCAATTGTATATTATCCGGCAGGCTGTCCGAACGCGCTTGCCGTAGGAGCATCTGACCAATACGATCAGCTAACCAGCTACTCGAACTACGGTTCGGCGCTGGATGTGGTGGCTCCCGGTTCCGCGTATACGACAACCAGAGGCGGGGGTTATGGCGGTTTCGGAGGTACGTCGTCAGCCGCGCCGCATGCGGCCGGAGTCGCCGCGTTAGTCACGTCTGTGAATTCCCAGCTCTCCGCGGCGGAGGTCGCCAACATCGTGGCTGCCTCTGCTGATGATCTCGAAACACCGGGCTGGGACCAGCATACAGGTTGGGGACGAGTGAACGCCTACAACGCCGTCCTGTCAACGCCCCCATCGGGCGGAGATGTAACGCCGCCGGTTCAAGACACGCAGCCGCCTTCTGTGGCCCTTGTGTCGCCTGTGAACGGGGCCGCCGTGTCTGGCACGGTTACTCTGAAGGCCTCGGCCAGCGACAATGTCGCTGTCAGCAAGGTGGAGTTCTTTGTGGATGGAAAGAGTATCGGCGCAGGCGGTAGTTCGTATTCCTTGACCTGGGACAGCCGCACGGTCGCGAACGGCTCGCGCACGGTGACGGCCAAGGCGGCGGATTCGGCGGGAAACTCGTCCACCTCATCCGCTGTGACGGTCAATGTCACTAATACAATGTCCTACACGCAGGTGTTTGGCGGAAGCGTGATGGCGAGGAAGGGGACGAAGACGCATGCGTGGTGCGCCGCCTCTCCAGTCGTTGTGAAGGCCGAGCTATCGTGGAGCGGCAGCGTTGCTTTGGAGCTGCGTCTGTATGACGGCCGAGGAGTTCTGATGAGATCAGCGTCGTCGCCGTCCTCACCCCTTGTGCTCGATCTCGGCACTCTGTCGGCTGGTTCGTATACCTTCGGTGTCAGCGCTGTTTCCGGGAAAGCTAGATACCGGCTGACGGTAACGGCGACATCGCCTTAGGAACCGCTTCAGCGCTGTTGACTTTCGCCGCAGCCCGATGCTACACTGGGCTGCGGCTCTTTTTGTTTCTGCCTGTTCTTGGGGGTTACTTGTGATACTGGTTACCGGCGGCGCAGGCTACATCGGTTCGCACACGGTCAAGCCGCTGCTGGAGAATGGCTGGGAGGTCCTGGTCTACGACAGCATGGAGCTGGGCCACCCCGAGGCTGTGATCGGCGGGACCGTCGTGCAGGGCGATCTGCTGGACGGAGACAGGCTCGATGAGGTGTTCAGGGAATACCATATTGACGCGGTCATCCATTTCGCTGCGTATGCCTCCGTCGGTGATTCGGTTGCGGATCCCGCCAAGTATTTCAACAACAATATCTGCGGCGGCCTGAATCTCGTCAACGCGATGCGCGCGCACGGCGTGGACAAGATCATCTTCTCCTCCAGCGCGGCAACCTACGGCGAGCCGCTGCACATCCCCATCGAGGAAAGCCATCCTCAGAATCCGACGAATCCCTACGGCGAAACCAAGCTGATCTTCGAAAGAATCCTCAAGTGGTACGACATCGCCTACGGGATAAGGTCGGTCTCGCTCCGGTACTTCAATGCCGCCGGTGCGGATCCTGAGGGCCGAATCGGCGAAGATCACGATCCCGAGCAGCATCTCATTCCGATCGTGCTTCAGACGGCGCTGGGGCAGAGAGAATGCGTGAAGGTCTTCGGCACGGATTGGGGTACGCCGGACGGCACGTGCATACGCGACTACATCCACGTGGCCGATCTCGCGGACGCCCATCTGCTGGCTCTCCGGGCGCTGGAGAAGGGCGCTGGGACTACCGCCTACAACCTCGGCAACGGCGACGGGCAGTCGGTGAAGCAGGTAATCGAGACGGCCGGGCAGGTAGTCGGTCGGAGAATACCCTGGGAGGCCGCGCCGCGAAGGCCCGGCGACCCCGCGCGGCTGGTTGCAAGCTCGGATAAGTTGAAGAAAGAGCTCGGCTGGAAGCCCCGCCACCCGGAGCTGCACACCATCATCGAACATGCATGGCGCTGGCACTCAGCGCATCCAAATGGCTATGCCAAGTAAGGGCTCTCGGGAACCGCTCTTACTCGTACTCGTACTCGTGGATTGTGAATCGTGACGAGTACCCCACTACTCCATCACTCCATTACTCCGTCACTCCATTTGCCCGGGGGGAGGGTTCTGCGGCGAGCGAATAGAAAGTAGTGTCGTGAGTGAACTTGAACCCGATCAGCAGCTTCAGGAGATAGACCAGGCCCTTCCCCAGGAGCCTACAGCCGTAGCCGCGGAAGCAAGGGCTGTCCAACTTCCACGGCCCTTCAGCGCGTTCAGGCATCGCAACTACAGGCTCTTCTTCAGCGGCCAGATAATCTCTCTCACTGGAACCTGGCTTCAGCAGGTCGCCCTGGGGTGGCTGGTCCTGACCCTCACGAACTCCGCTCTGCTGCTGGGCGTTGTCGGCTCCATCAGTGCGCTGCCGATACTGATCTTCTCTCTTCCTGCCGGAGTAGTGGCGGATCGCTTGAGCAAGCGCAACCTCCTTGTGTTGACGCAGTGCAGTGCGATGCTGCTTGCGCTCGTTCTGGCCGGGCTGACTCATTGGCAGATAGTGACTATCTACTACATCGTCGCCGTCGGATTTCTGTTCGGCACCGTGATCGCGTTCGATGCTCCTACCCGGCAGTCCTTCGTGATCGAGATGGTCGGGCGGAGGGACTTGATGAACGCGATCGCGCTGAACTCCGCGACTTTCAACGGCGCCAGGATCGTCGGCCCGGCGGTGGCAGGCGCCGTCATCGCGGCCATTGGAACTGCAGGCGCATTCTTCCTGAACGGGATCAGCTTCATCCCGGTGATCGTCTGCCTGCTCCTGATGCGCGTGACGAGCAGGGCGCCGACCGCTGGAGCCTCGATGGTGCAGGGCCTCAGGGAGGGACTTGGTTTCGTCCGGAGGAATCGCGGGGTGGCGTCGCTCCTGATGCTGATCGCCGTCGTGAGCGTTTTCTCCATGCCGTATGCCGTGTTGATGCCCATATTCGCGCGGGATATTCTGAAGATCGGAGCGCGAGGGCTTGGCTACCTGATGTCGGCGACCGGCCTGGGAGCGCTGACCGGCGCCCTGGTGATTTCGTGGCTCGGCGATTTCAGGGCGAAAGGAAGGCTGCTCCTCACCGGGAATCTGACCTTCTGCACGATGCTGATACTCTTCTCATTCTCGAAGTTGTGGCCTCTCTCGCTTGGGCTGTTGGTTGTAGCGGGATGGGGCATGATGACTAGTATGGCCCTCACGAACACGCTTATTCAGACCTCCGTGCCGGACCGGCTTCGGGGACGGGTGATGAGCCTCTACACGCTGATGTTCATGGGCATGGCGCCCATAGGGAGTCTACAGGCCGGCCTCCTCGCGCACTGGCTCGGCGCTCCTGCGGCGGTGCGAATCGGGGCGATCATCTGCGCAGCCGCCGCATTAGTCCTCAGCCCAGGCTTCGTCCGCAGCACACCGGACTACGCATCCAGCAGCTAGCAGTCAGCCGCCAGCCGTCAGCAGCTAGCCTCCAGCATCACTCCACACTCAACACTCAACACTGCTCACTCAACACTCCTCACTCCTCACGCACGATCGTCGCGGTGCGGTCGGCTGCGACGCTGATTAGCCGGATCGGGACGCCGGTAAGCTCCTCGACGCGGCGGATGTATGCCCGGGCGTTCGCCGGCAGATCATCGAACCTGCGGATGCTCGTTATGTCCTCCGACCAGCCGGGCAGTTCATCGTAAATGGGCACGCACTCCTCGATGGTCTCCCAGGTGTTCGGAAGCGCGGACGTCTCCGCGCCGTCGCACTTGTACGCGCGGCAAATCTTCACGGTATCGAGGCCGCTCAGCACATCGAGCAGTGTCATCGCTAAGCCGGTCAACCCGTTCACCATCGCGGAATAGCGGATGCCGACCGTATCCAGCCAGCCGCACCTTCTCGGCCGCCCGGTCGTCGTTCCATACTCGTTGCCTCGCTCTCGGATGTAGTCGCACACGTCGTCAAGAAGCTCGGTTGGGAATCTCCCAGCTCCCACGCGGGTCGTGTATGCTTTCACCACGCCGATTATCTCGTCAATTAACGTTGGCCCCACGCCGGTGCCTAGACAAGCTCCGCCGGCGACGGTGTGAGACGACGTGACGTATGGGTATGTGCCATAGTCAATGTCGAGCAGGGTTCCTTGTGCGCCTTCGAAAAGCAGCCTCTTCCCCCGTATTGCCGCCTCGTGAACGATGTAATTCGTGTTTGCCGCGAATGGCCTGATCCGCTCCGCATATGCCAGGTATTCCTCCAGAACCGCGGCCTCCGAAAGCGGCTCGGCTTCGTAGACCTTCGTGAGGATGGCGTTCTTGAGCTGCAAGTTCTCCGAGAGCCGGCTTCGAAATATATCCGGGTTGACGAGCTCGGCGATGCGGATCCCGATTCGGGAGGCTTTATCGGCGTATGCCGGGCCGATGCCCCGAATGGTTGTGCCGATCGCTTTGCCGCCCTTGCTCTCCTCTTCTAGCCGGTCGAGAAGCAGATGATACGGCATGACCACGTGGGCGTTCAGGCTGATCTTCAGCCGATCTACCGAGATTCCGCGCCGGCTGAGTTCGTCCAGCTCCTTGATCAGGATCTGTGGATCAACGACTTCCCCGTCGCCGATGACGCAGACCGTGTGAGGGTGAAGTATTCCGCAGGGGACAAGGTGGAACTTGTATGTTTCTCCGTCCACGACCACTGTGTGGCCGGCGTTGTTGCCGCCGTTGTAACGTATGACGTAATCCGCATCTGCGGCCAAGTAATCTACGACCTTGCCTTTTGCCTCGTCGCCCCATTGGGCGCCGACGACGACCGTGTTCGCCATCCGATGCACGTCCTCTCGTGTTGGCCTATATCGCCCTTAAACAAGCAAAGTGGATAGCTCTGCCGCTATCCACCCTTACATGCTCTCAAGCCAGGCGAGTATATCAGAATTGCGAAACGACTGTCAAGCTGAAATCCAGCGGCCTGAGACCCTATTTCGGCTTACTCGAGGCAGCTCCGAACCCCTGCGTAGTAATCCGACCGTCCTTGTGAAGCATGAGCGCCAACGGAGGACGGCCGCGAATGATCACATGGCGGTCGCACCTGATGACAACGGTGCCGGGCGGGGCGTTCATCGCCGGTGGTGCGTACTCATAGCTGACGATGCGGACCGGGCGCTTATCAGCAGGGCAATGGAGGATCTTCCTGTTCTCAAGGAAGTTCGGGTGAAGCTCCTCCAGGCCGGCCGGGTACTTCCCTTTCTTCCTGGCATACCGCTCGAGGGCTCCGCTGATATCCTGCTGATTCTTGGGATCCGGGTTCTGGAGGTTCGCCTGGCACTCGGCTGCGTGCCTGAGAGCGGGGTACTTGGAGACCATGGTGACGAGCCACACGATGACCGCGATTCCGATTACAACAGCAACCAAACATGTGATACCGGTTGTTCTCAAGCAGTTTGATTGAGTGCTCGCTGGCGAGACGCCCCGGTAGCCTTCATTCGTCATGAGATGCCAGACCTCTGGGGGATGGGGTGCGTGGACCCATGATATGCCTTCCCGCGATTCGCGTCAAGGCCGCACCGCTTGCCATCTTGCCGGAACGTCTGCTATAATCTGCCCATGCGCGTGCTGGACGCCCAAAGCTGTAGGCCCGAAGAACTGGCTCGATTTCTGGACAAGCCTCTCCTCCAGGAGAATCCGGAGGTGGAGGATGCCGTTCGCCGCATACTCGCCGATGTGAGGGAGCGCGGCGACACGGCGGTCCTCGACTACGTCCGCAAGTTCGATTGGCCGGAGGCGGACTCGCTTGTCGTCCCTGGTGAAGCAATCGAGCAGGCGTACTCACAGGTATCGGACAGCCTGCTCGCGGCCATAAGATCCGCCAAGAGGAATATCGAGCGCTTCCACAGGAAGCAGGTCAGGACGTCCTGGATGGATTCGGAGGAGAAGGGGAAGCTTCTGGGGCAGATGATCCGGCCGCTGGATCGGGTGGGCGTGCTGGCTCCGGCGTTCCAGGCGCCTCTGCCGAGTTCGCTCCTCATGGCTGCGGTTCCGGCAAAGGTTGCGGGAGTGAAGGAGCTATTCGTGTCCACTCCGCCGCGCAAGGACGGCTCCATACATCCAGCGATGGCGGTGGCAGCCGCGGAGTGCGGCGCGGATCGGATATTTCGGATCGGCGGGGCGCACGGCGTCGCAGCGCTGGCCTGCGGGACGGAGACGGTTCCTCGTGTGGATAAGATAGTCGGCCCCGGCGGGGTCTACGTCACGATGGCGAAGCGCCTGGTCTACGGCCAGGTCGGCATAGAGATGCTCGCCGGCCCCAGCGAAGTTCTCGTGCTCGCGGACAACACGGCCAATCCTCGGTATGTCGCCGCCGATCTGCTTTCGCAGGCGGAGCACGACACCGACGCGCGGGCGATTCTCATCACTCCGTCTCGCGAGCTGGCGGAAGCGGTAAGCGCCGAAGTCGAGCGTCAGCTTCGGAATCTCCCTCGCAGGGAGGTGGCTCAAGCCAGTTTGGATCAGAACGGTGCAATCATTATGACCGCGAGCCTCGATGAGGCTGTCGAGCTGGCGAACAGGGCTGCGCCGGAGCACCTGGAATTAGCAGTCGCCGAGCCGATGCTGCTGCTCGATTCGATAATGAACGCGGGCACAATCTTGCTTGGCGAGTATTCCACTGAGCCTCTGGCGGACTACGTTGCCGGCCCAAGTCACATACTGCCGACCAGCGGGACCGCGCGCTTTTCTTCGCCACTGAATGTGGACGATTTTCTGAAGAAGTCCAGCATCATAATGTATTCGCGTGAGGGCGTTGACGCCGACGCTGAGGCCGCCATCGAGCTGGCCGAGGCTGAGGGCCTCGACGGCCACGCCAGGGCAGTTCGCGCAAGAATTGAGAGAATGGAGTAATGAGATCGCACGCTTCTAGGGGTGGGATTGTCAGACAGCGGCACGGACCAATACGCAAGCATCGCAACGGAGGCCGGGGAGGCGCTCGTTCGCCGGGCTTCAGTCGCTTCGTTTGCTGAGCTTGATGGCATTATATTCGACATGGACGGCGTGCTGATTGACGTCGGCGAATCCGTGGAACTGGTTCACGGTGCGGCGGCCGAGATGTACTTCGCCGCGCTTGGCTGGGTGAACTGCAAGAACCTGGTTGAACCGACGGATGTGGACGCCTTCAAGCTCGCCGGCGGATTCAACAGCGATTGGGAGCTCGCATACGCCTGGTTCTTGCTCTATCTGTTCAAGAGTGTCCGCTGCGGCTCTACGGATGGCGCGCGGCTGAAGCCTGCTCATCCGACGATGGAGGAGTTCACGGGCGATCTGGCAAGGCGAGGCGGTGGACTGGCTTCGGCTGTTGGCGCGCTACGGGAAATGTGTTCGCCCGGCGAATGGGGAGCAGTCGAGGCTCGATGGGATCGTCCGGGGCTTCAGCGAATGTTCGTGGAGCTGTACGCGGGCGACCTCTGCACGGAGATTTACGGCTTTGAGCCGAAGATAGTGACCGGGCCGGGGCTGATCCGCAGGGACAAGCCGATTCTCGACAGGCGGTTTCTCCCGGCGTCAATGAAGCTCGGGATAGCGACCGGCCGAACCGCCGGGGAAACGACGGTCGGGTTGAGGCTGATGGGATGGAGCGGCCTCTTTCCGCCGGGTGCGATCGTGAGTGAGGACGACGGCTTTCGAAAGCCCGACCCCAGCATACTGAGACTGGCCGTGCAGCGCCTGGGGGCCGAGCGGCCGATGTACGTCGGTGATACTCCCGACGACTTGCTGACCGTGAGGGGTTACAACGAGACTCACGGCGGTCTGCTGTGCTGCATCGCGCTTACCGGTCCGGCTCGCAGCGACTCTGCGGGAAAGGCGCGGTTTGCCGAACAGCAGGCCGATATGATTGCCGACAACGTAAACGCCGCTCTCGCGGCTGTCGAACGATGTTCAGGAGGTGCGTTATGCCAGGCCGAAAAGCAGAGGTAGAACGAAAGACGAAGGAAACACAGATTCAGGTCAGCATTGACCTGGATGGCGCCGGCCAATCCCAGATCAGCACCGGCATAGGGTTTTTCGACCACATGCTCACGGCGCTGGCGAAGCACGGCCTCTTCGACCTGAGAATAAGCGCGAAGGGCGATCTGGAGATTGACCCGCACCATACCGTGGAAGACGTAGGCATCCTTGTTGGACGAGCCATTGATAAGGCGCTTGGTGACAAAGAGGGGCTTGCGAGGTATGGATGGGCCGCCGTCCCGATGGACGAGGCGCTCATACTGACCTCCATTGATTTGAGCGGCCGCGCGCTGCTTTGCTGCGATGTGGATTTCGCGCAGGAGAAGATCGGCGCGCTGGACACGGTGCTCATATCGGAGTTCTTCGAGTCGGTCGCCCGGAACGCCGGGATGACGCTGCACATCCGCAAGCTCTCCGGGGAAGATGCTCATCACACGGCTGAAGCGGTGTTCAAGTCCTTTGCGAAGGCTCTCCAGGCCGCGACCCGCGTGGGCGAGCGCATCAAGGGCATTCCCTCGACCAAGGGCGTCCTATGAGGAAGCAGTCATGCACCAGATAGGGGAATAGTATGGGCGTATGGGGGTATGGGTGACCCATCACTCCCACACTCCCACACTCCCATACTCCCTCTGCACGGAGCTGAGCATTCCATCTTTATCCGGGCCGACCCGCTCGGACAATAGGAAGGAGTGAGACTTTGCAAGTAATCCCGGCTGTGGACATACGCGGTGGGCGATGCGTCCGCCTGCTTCAAGGAAGATTCGATCAGGAGACTGTTTACGCGGATGACCCGGTGGAGATGGCGGTCCACTGGGCACTGCTCGGCGCATCACGCCTGCATGTTGTGGACCTGGATGGCGCCAGAACCGGGCAGCCGCAGAATGTTGAAGTGATCGCGCGCATCGTCCGCGCGCTCGAAATCCCAGTCCAAGTCGGAGGTGGAATCAGGTCGCTGGAGGCCGCCGGCCGCATGCTGGACCTGGGACCGGACCGGGTGATAATCGGCACATCCGCCGCCCTGGATAGGGAGCTCGCCGAGTCCATGTTTCAGGCGTTCGGCGAGCAGATCGCGCTCGGGCTGGATGCACGCGACGGCCTGGTAGCGATTCACGGCTGGCAGGAAACTCTGGATTTGAAGGCGGTTGACTTCGCGCGGGACATGGAGGCCCTTGGGGCGCGGCGCATCATCCACACCGATATAGGCCGCGATGGCATGCTCGCGGGCGTGAACTTCGCCGCGATGGAGGAAATGGTCAAGGCCGTGAGCATCCCGGTCATCGCGTCCGGCGGCGTTCGAAGCATTGACGACATTCGCAGCCTGAAAAGGCTCGAGCCGCACGGCCTGGAGGGCGTCATAACCGGGAAAGCTATCTACACAGGCTCGCTCGACCTCCAGGAGGCCATCGCCGCGGCAGGCGGATAGAGTCTGCCGCGAGGCAAGGAAGGGAATCACGGACGCGAACGCTCGTGGGTCCTTCCCTCGGGCGTCTCCCAAGTCGTGACCTGGCTGATAACGTCCTCGCTCACCAGCTCGCCGTTCTCATACGTCACCAGTATTCTCATCTCTCGCTTGCCGGTTTTGGCGCGCACGTGCCGGCGCGCTTCGGGAGGCGGAGTGACGGCGACGGTCCTCGTAGTCCACTTCTTGCACACCACCGTGACCGGCGGCTTCCCTTTGCGGACAAGTAGCTGATCGCCCTCCATCAGTTCGTCCAGGTTCATCTGCTGGTTGAGCTTCTTCATCTCGCTGATGGGAACCCCATACTGCACGGCCAGATTCACTGCGCGGTCTCCTGCCACCACCGTGTGGAAGACCGGCTTTTCCGCTGTCGAGGTCAGCACTCGCACGGCATCTTCCGGGGCCGCACAAAGCTTCTCCACGCCGACGTACCGCCTCTCGACGAAGACCTCCTCCTTGAATGTCGGTTCGATGCGCAGCCTTCCCAGGTTCCGCCTGTAATGCTCTTTCACGAGCCTCAGAGTCTGCTCGGCTTGTTCCTTCTTTGGAAGAGCGACCGCGGGCCTATCGTCCACTACTATGGCAAATGCCTCGACCTCCACCGGGGCAGCTTTCTCCACTGCGCCGACGGCCTCCGGCACGTCTACGAATTCCGCGTTCTTGGCTGCTCGGCGCAGCTCCACGCGCTGGGCGAATCTAACTGAGTCGGCAGGCACGCCGCTTGCTCTTTCGAGCCTTGCCCCGTGCAGCACCGCCTTTGCGGCCCTAAGCGATTCAACGGTGGCGATCGGCTTGCCGCCGACGGTGATGGTGTATGGGGCTCCGGAGAGGCGGGATCCGGCTATCCAGATTCCGAGGCCGGCGAGGATTGCGGCGAACACCGCCCGCTCTATCCACATCCGTCTGCGAGAGTGTGTTGGCGTTTCGTTGCGCATGGAGTATCCTCCGGAGCACCAGGCTTGCTACTGAAGGTTTACACCTGACAATCTGAATGTATCATCTGCCACGCGGGTTGTCAATAAGAAAGTAGCCTTGTGCTGGGCGCCCGTGGCTCGGAAACCGGTTGCTCGGTCTGTTCGGCCAATTGTGCTGTTTTTCCATGCGCGCAGGTGGGTTAAACGTTGATGCGAACGCGGGGGCATTGGGTAGGCACGGAGCCTACCCCTACGTGGAATCTCGCTTCTCGTTTCTCGTGCCAACCTGGGTGGCTCCCAGGCGTTCCCTCAGGATTTGAACAGCACGTTCGAGTTGAACGTCTTTCTTGCTCTTCAAATCTTGCTCGGTGAGTTCCACCACTACGTCGGGGTGTATCTTCTCCCTGCTCACGTCCTGTCCACTCGGCGTGAAGTACTTCATTGTTGTGACGGACACTGCCGCCCCGCCCTCTAGGTTGAAGATAGTCTGCACCAGCCCTTTGCCGAAGGTGTCAACGCCGACCAGCGTGCCTGCCTTATGGTCTCTGATGGCGCCTGCCACTATCTCTGAGGCGCTGGCGCTGTTCTGGTCAATCAGAACGGCCAGGGGACACGCCGGGTCGTGGTATTTCGACGGCTCTGCGGAAAACGTCGTGCGCTTGCCGCCCTTGTCCTGGACTATCACTATGTCGCCGCGGGTAAATCTGCTTCCTATGTCCACGGCGACGTCCAGGAGGCCGCCGGGGTTCTCCCTCAAGTCGAGTACCAGCCCGCGCATGCCCAGCCTCTCAAGTTGCGTCAGAGCGTCGTCCATCTTTTCATCGCTCTTCTCATTGAACTGGCCGAGGCGGATGTAGCCTATCTTGCTAGCATCGTCTTCCATTTTCCACGTGACGATTTCGAACGGTATGACGGCCCTCTCGATCTCAAATTCCAGCGGCTTGGGAACACCCTCTCGCTTGATCGCGAGCTTGACCTTAGTGCCGCGGTGCCCGCGGATCCGCTTTGCGACTTCTGTTATGTCGAGCCCCTGTATCATGTCGTTGTCAACCTTAAGGATTATGTCGCCGGCCCGCAAGCCAGCTCGTTCGGCCGGCGTGTTCGCCATAGGGTTCTTGACGATAATCCGCCCGTCTTTGGCCTCGAGCACAGCGCCGATCCCCTCGAAGTTGCCCCTGTTCTCCTCCTGGATTTGTGTGTACTCAGTGGGGTCGAGAAATCTTGTGTAACGATCACCCAGCGACGCCAGTATGCCTCTTATGGCGGCGTATGTTAGCTGCTTGGAATCGGGCTTCTGGCCCAGGTAATTGGCATCCAGATAGGTGAAGACGCTCCAGTAGGTTTCGGTGGCCTTCAGCTCGGCATCATCGCTTGCCAGGTTAGCTGTGATTGCGGCAGCAACTCTTCCGGGCAGTAGCTGCAGAGCCGCCAGAACGCCATGGCCCGCCCCGATGTCGCGATAGGTGAATCCGCACAAGAATGAGGAAATCACCAGGGCGGCTATCAAGAACTGACGAGATCTTGGTTTCATATCTGTACGTTCCAGGCCTTTCATAGCTTAGGCAGGAGGATTTTCACGGTTTGTTCAAGCTGGGCGTCGCCATTGCGTTTGTATTGTGCGACTTCTCTATCCGGCTTAAGCCCCCTGCCTTCGAAGTCGAAACCCTTCGCGGTCAGCATCCTGCCGGTCGTGAGCACGGCTGCCGAGCCGTCATGCAGCAGCAAAGGTGTCTGCAGCAGTCCGTCGCCGAAGGTTTTGGTGCCCACCAGGCTCGCAGCCGCGTTGTCCCTCAAAGTTCCGGCTACCAGCTCTGCCACACTCGCCGTCCCGCTGTTGATGAGAACCGCCACGTGCATGTCTAGACGTCGTGTGTTCGGCACCCGTATCGTATGGCGGCGTCCCTTTTCCCGTATGACGGCTATCGCTCCGCCGCCTGTGATTCTGCGTGTTACCTCTGTGGCTGCGTCCATGAGCCCACCGGGGTTATCGCGCAAATCCAGCACCAGCCCTTTCGCTCCATTGGCTCGTGCCTGGTTCAGCTCCGCCCCGAACTCGCTGACCGCTCGCTTGTTGAACTGAGAGATGCGGATATAGACGATGCCCTTCTTCAGCATCCGGGCCGTCACCGGGTCAACCTGAGTGCTGCGGCAGGGCAGCTTGCATTCTATTGGTTCCTTGCGTCCGGGTCGTTCTATTTGCAGACTTATCTCTCCGGAAGACCTTGCTGTGAGCGCTTCAAGGGCATCCCGTATCTGCACGCCTTCCTTGAACTTTTTGAACGCCGCCTCGCAGGCTTTCTGGAAAGTGAACTCGTCAATCTCCTTGTTGCGCACGGCTCTCTCCATGTTCTTGATCTCCGGTGTCTTGAACGGATCGTGCGTCACTATCCACTTGCCGTCGAGATGAGTGATCGAGTCTCCCGGCTTCAGGCCGGCCGCTGCCGCCGGGCTGCCGGGCATGGGAGAGACCACGACAATCTTGGCCATGTCCAAGTCGCCGATCTTCTGCCTGCGCAGGGCAAGAACCGCCCCTATGCCGTGAAATCTGCCTTCCCTGGCGTCGTCGAGGAGCGCTCGCTCCTTCGGATCCAAGAATCGGCTGTCGGGATCGGAGAGGTATTCCAGCATGGCGCGGACCGCCCCGCGCGCCATCGCAGTCTCGCGCTCTCCGGTGATCGGTTCCACGTAGTAGTCCTTCAGGTGTTTGACGATGCTGCGCACCAGTTCACGGTTTTCGCTTGTGCCTTGCCCTGTCGTTGCCAGAGTGACCGGCGACCATTCCGGCGTGAGCTTCAGCAGTGCGTATGTCGGCGCTGGGGCGCTCCCGGACGACATTGAGGCAGTCTGCCACGAGCGGAGTTCCGCTCCAGCGACGAACGCGCCGCCGGCGAAAGCCGCGACCACCAGCCAGGCTGCAATTGTTTTGACGCGGTTGCGCAATTCACACCATCCTTGCTCGGACGTTCCAATGCCGAATCAGATGTTTCCCATTTGGGCCGCTCTAAAACGGCGGCACGGATATGCCATCCTTCTGTACTTCAAAGTGTACATGCGGCCCAGTGCTCAATCCAGTGCTGCCCACGAGGGCTATGGGCTGTCCCTGTCTCACGGTTGCGCCGGCTCGTACCAGGAAGCCGGAGCAGTGCGCGTAGAACGTGATCACTCCTCCGCCGTGGTCTAAGACCACCGTGTTGCCGTAGACCCCGCGGCTTCCTGTGGACACGACGTATCCCCCTGCTGCGGCCCTGATAACTGTTCCCATCGGCGCGCCGATATCCACGCCCGTGTGCATCCCGAGTGTCTTGTGTATTGGATGGACCCGCCTGCCGAATCCGGAGGTGATTCTTCCCGGGACAGGCTTCATGAAGCTGCCGCGCCAGGCCTGCTGGAGTCTCGTTCTCCCCTCGGGAGTTCTCTGCATCTGGCGGATCATGTCCGCTATGGACCTCGACTCCGCTTGGAATGCAGCCAGCATCTGCTCGTACTTGGCGCGGTCCTTCTCTATGTCTCTCAGTATGTGCTCGCGCTCCTCAGTCTGCTCGTATGCGGTGTGAGTCAGAGCCCACTGTTTCCGCTGAAGCCCGGCTCTCACTCGTTCCTGGTCTTCAAGGCTCGCCTTGAGCTCTTCGACGGCCTGCTTGTCTTTCTTGATGGTCTCCACGAGCTCTACATCTCTATTCATGATCTTGCGGCAGTCGTATGCCCGGCTCAGCAAATCCCAAAAATCGGCCGACCCCAGCACGACGCTGAAGTAGCTGACGCTTCCGTGTTTGTACGTATCAGCCAGGCGCGCCGCCAGGAGGTCGTTTCTTTCCTTCAGCCGCTTCTCGATTCTCTCCAGCTCGGCTTGCGTCGCTGCCAGCCTGTCCCTCGTGTCCTGGAGCTGCGCTTGCGTGTCTCTCAAGTTGGCGCGCGTGACCTCAAGCCGGCGCTCGGCGGCCACGAGCCGATAGGCGGCATCCCGCTGCTGCTTCTTCGTGTAGCGCAGCCTGCTCCGGATTTCGTTTATCTTACGCGATGTGGCATTGAGTCTATGGTTCAGGCTGCCGAGGCTCTGACGTCCCGCGCATGGTCCCACTGCCACCGCTGTCAGAAAAACTGCCAGGATCAATACGGAAGCGGGTTTCTTGGATCGCTGCACCCGAAATCCCCCTTCACACCTGTGCACAGGCGGCGCTGCCGTCTGAAATCCGCGATCTATAACGAATCATCGGCATTTGCCGCCGCTGATCCCAAGCTGGTTCAGGCCTTCAGGAACCGCCGTATTGATATCAGGCTGCCCATGGCCCCTACGATGCAGCCAAGCGCGATCATGCTCCCCAGGAGGTAGAGCGGGTCAACATCGGCGGTAAATCGTCCGAATAGTGGGACTGTCTTGGTCACCTCCTGGGTGACGTAATGAGAGCCCCCAAGGACGATAAGATATGCGGTAGCGCTGCCAACCGCGCCAAGTATCATGCCCTCGAAGACCAGCGGCAGCCGGATAAACCAGTTCGTGGCGCCGACGAGCTGCATGATTCTGATCTCACGCCGCCGGGCGTGGAGAGTCAAGCGGATCGTGTTGCTGACGATGAGCGCCGTGACCAGGAAAAGGGCTGCCGCAGACAGCGCGCCGATCAGCTTCACAACGTCGGCGATTCTGACTACCCGTTCCACGATCCCACGCGCTTCGATAACCTCGTCAACGCGGAGCATTTGCCTTACCGCTCTCGCCGTTCCCACCGTATATCGGGGATCGTCCAGCTTGACGCGAAACCTATCTTGCAGAGGGTTGTCCTCAACGCCCGAAAGCTCAACTTGACCGCTCAGATTGGCCTTCATCTGCTCCCAGGCCGCGTCTCTCGGCACCAGCGTCACGGATGCCGCATGCGGCATGGATCGGAGCTTCGACTCCAGTTCGGCGACATCCTCTGCCGATGTGCCATGCTCCACGAAGACGCCGATCTCGAAATCCTTCAGCAAGGAATGGGTAGCGTTGTTCAGCCCCAGCGCCAGCAGCACGAACGCACCCAGAACGCCGAATGACAGCGCTATCGTGATGACGGAAGCCGTGGACATCAGGCCGTTCCGCGTGATTCCGACAGCCGATTCCGCTATGGCATAGTTAAGGGTTCGCAAACTCATAGTACCTGCCCTTTGCCTCGTCCCGGGCAATGGTTCCTCTATCGAGGGCGATTACTCGCTTACCCATTCTGTCCACGATGTGTTGGTCATGGCTGGCAACTACTACCGTCGTGCCTCTGACGTTTATGCGCGCGAGCAGTTGGACTATATCCCATGACGTGTCCGGATCGAGGTTCCCGGTTGGCTCGTCCGCCAGAAGGGTTGGGGGGTTGTTGACGAGCGCGCGGGCGATCGAGACTCGCTGCTGCTCGCCGCCGGACAACTGGTGCGGAAACGCATCGGCCCTGTCCAGCAGGCCGACGAGGTCCAGCACCTCCGGCGTCCGGGTCTGTATCTCCCTGCGGGGAGCTCCTGTCACATAGAGCGCGAATGCCACGTTCTCCCACGCCGTCTTCTGCGGCAGCAGCCGGAAATCCTGGAACACCACGCCGATGCTCCGGCGCAGGCGTGGAACTGCGCCTCCTCTAAGCCGCGTCATGTCCTGGCCGGCGACGAAGACTTTCCCCTTCGTTGGCTTCTCTTCTCTGTAGACGAGCTTCAGGAGGGTAGATTTGCCGGTTCCCGTAGGCCCTACAATGAAGACGAACTCGCCCTTCTCGATCCGCAGGTTCACGTCCCGGAGCGCCTGTATATCGTTCGGATAGCTCACCGATACGTCTCTGAACTCGATCATCCCGGTGACCTGCACACTCTCGCTGCGAGACTTGTGCCAGTATATCAGAAGGGTTGGGGGATTGCAAGGGAGGCGAGGCGTGGATGTGAATGCTTTACGCCGTCCCAACCTACCAAAACAGAAAATGGGATGCCGGACACCAATCAGCGGAAATTGCACACAAACGTTGACGTTACCTGATCGCGCAGGCCCGACAGTTGACAGCTAGAGCAAGCCGGGTATATACTTTCCGAGCGCCCAGGAAAGCAGATCAGATGCCCGTTTGAAGAAAGGCGCGTTTGTGGAAGGCGAAGCACGCCGCCTGCGTGGGAACTGTCCGTCGTCGCGGCGTAACAGTTTCGGGCCTCGGGCCGGCGGATTCGCGCGCGGACTTGCTTAGCCCGCCGGACCCGTTCGAAATGGCGGAGGAGGTATGGCATGAATGTAGTGATATTAGGATGCGGCCGCATAGGCTCCAACCTGGCCAGATCAATGGCAAGAGACGGGCACAAGGTTGCCATCATAGATCAGAACGACGATGCCTTCCGCAGGCTCGGCCCGGATTTCGCCGGCGAGACGGTTCGGGGGAACGGAATTGACGAGGCCGTCCTGAGGAGGTCGGGCATAGAGCAGGCAGATGCTTTTGTCGCGGTGACTAATGGCGACAACACCAATATCATGTCCGTCCAGATCGCGAAGGAGAAGTTTCGCGTGCCGAAGGTGATCGCTAGAATCTACGATCCTATCCGCGCATACGCCTACAGGGAACTCGGAATCGAGACGATTTGCACGACCGTGATAGGCGCGAGATTGATGAAGGACTACCTTGTGGGCAAGGAATGGGGTATGGCCTCGGAGTACTGCGCCCTGGCCGACGAAGGCTCTCAAGCCTAGGAGACAGGGTGTATATGTGAAAAGCGCAGGTTTATATCCGAATCTGTTGCTGAGCGATTCGCAAGGGGTGGCGGAAATGGGGATGAGTCAAAACGATAAACAGATACACCAGCGCGAGATATTCAAGCGGAGTGAGCATAACCCGATCATAACATTTCAGGAGATGCCCTATCCTTGCAACACGGTTTTCAACCCCGGCGCAGCGGAGGTGGGCGGCGAGACACTCCTGCTCCTCAGAGTAGAGGATCTGGAGGGACGATCTCATCTCACCGTCGCCAGAAGTGCGGACGGCATCACCGGGTGGAGAATCGAGCGGACGCCGCTGCTGTCGCCCGAGGACGAGAATAACCCTCACGAGGAGTACGGGTGTGAGGACCCGCGCCTTACCTATCTGGCTGATATGGGAAAGTGGGTGATCGCGTACACTGCCTATTCACCCTTCGGTGCGGGAGTCGCACTCGCCCTCACTGAGGACTTCGAGAGCGTCGAGAGGCTAGGCCTGGTGCTCGCCCCAAACAACAAGGATGCATCATTGTTCCCACGTAAGATCAACGGAAAATATTGGATGCTGCACCGACCGGTGGCGGGCAATATCGAGCATATCTGGCTCACCGAATCGCATAACCTTTTGCATTGGGGCCGCCCATGGATGGTACTCGGCGAGCGAGGCGGCCCGTGGTGGGATGGACACAAGGTTGGAGCCAACACGATTCCCATAGAAACCGAGAAGGGCTGGCTGATTCTATACCACGGGGTGAAGTCCTTTCCCGCGGGCCCCGCATATCGGATGGGGGCAGCTCTGCTGGACCTGGAGGATCCCAGGAGGTTGATCTCCAGATTGCCGTATTGGATACTGGGAGCACATGAGGGCTATGAGATGTCAGGAGAGGTGCCGAATGTCGTCTTCGCCTGCGGGCATGTGCAGAAGGGCGACGATCTATACGTATACTACGGCGCAGCGGATACCAGTGTATGTCTGGCGACGGCCAGGATATCCGAAATACTGGACGCACTGCTAGGCGAAGCGATTTAGCATTACCACTTATCGAAGCGGGGATACGAAGATGTATGTAATAGTTGCTGGTGGTGGCAAAGTCGGGCACTATCTCACAAGGGCGCTGATGGACGCAGGGCACGAGGTGCTATTGGTGGAGAAGGATCGTTCGCGCGCCGCTTACCTGGCTGAGGAACTCGGCGAGGTCGTCGTCAGAGGCGATGCCTGCGAGGTTCGAACCATGAGAGAGATCGGCATGGAACGCGCGGATGTAGTTGTGGCGGCAACAGGCGACGATGAGGACAACCTGGTCATCTGCCAGATGGCGAAGAGAAGATTCAATGTCCCGCGAACTATCGCACGCGTCAACAACCCGCAGAACGAGGACATTTTCCATCGGCTTGGCATAGATTCCACGGTGAGCAGTACGAAGATCATCTTCAATCTCATCGAGCAGCAGATAGAGACGGACGAGGTCATACTGCTGGCGCCGCTTCAGCGGGGGAACATCGAAATTGTGGAGATTGATCTCGGCCCTGAGTCGCCCGTCCTCGGCAAGACAATACCCTATGTCGGGCTGCCCCAGGACGCGCTGGTGATCTCCATCGTGCGGGACGGCCACGCAATCCTGCCCAATATTGACGTCGAGTTCAAGCAGGGGGACACCGTGATCGCATTGGTCTCCGCAGATAAGGAAGCCGAGATGAGGGAAGTCTTCGCAGGCCGGTAGCCATGCATATCTCGGATTGCGGATTGCGGATTGCGGATTTCGGATTTGGGATTGAACTGACCCCCTTCGATAGACTCAGGGCAGGCATTTCCGGAACAGGAACGTGAATCCGCCGTCGTACGCTCCTTTACACGGTTGACGTCATACCGCTTCAACCACCAGGGTACAATCGCTTTGCGCAGTAGGTTGCGCGAGGGCCGATACCGGGTCTGAGCAGAATGAACCGGCGCCTGGGTCGAACCGAATTACAGACGCTGATCGGTCGGGGTTCCGAAGCTGCTCGGCCCGATCCCCCGACTTCCTGCATACTCATGAGGCGTGCAAACTGCTAGTAGGGATGGTGCTTGCCCAATGACATTCAGGGAGCGCGTACGTCGCGCGGTTCAATTCCAGGAGACGGACATCGTCCCCTATGCGGTGACTTTTACAGGCGGAGCGCGCCAGAAGCTGGCCGAGTATTATGGCGATCCAGACTTCGAGGGCAAGATTGGCAACCACCTGGCCTGGTTCTCGCATAGCGGGTACATGAAATGGACTGAGGTTAAGCCAGGTCACTACTGCGATGATTGGGGAGTGATCTGGAATCGGACGGTTGACAAGGACATCGGGGTTGTTGAGAATCGTGTGCTCCCTGAGCCATCCCTGCGTGACTTCCAGATTCCCGACATCCCAGTTTGTGACATCGAGAAAGCGTATCCAAGGTTTATCCAAGCCAACCACGATAAGTTTCGCGTCGTCGTCATGGGATTCTCCCTCTTTGAGAGGGCCTGGACTCTCCGGGGCATGGAGCAGCTCCTTGTGGAGATGCTGGAAGCGCCCGGCTTTGTCCACGAGCTTCTGGACCGCATTCTCGAGGTCAACATGGCGCATCTGGATATCGCGCTTGCCCATAACATAGACTGTCTTCTCTTCGGAGACGATTGGGGCAGTCAGTCGGGGTTGATCATGGGGCCGAAGCTGTGGCGCGAGTTCATCAGGCCGCGTGTGGCAAAAATGTATGAGCGCGTCTCTGCGGCGGGAAAGTATGTGGCGATCCATTCCTGTGGAGATGTGCGGGCTGTGCTTCCAGACCTGGTGGAAGTCGGACTGAACATATTCAATCCGTTCCAGCCCGAAACCATGGACATATTTGAGACCAAGAAGCGCTACTACGGCAAGCTGTCCTTCTATGGTGGAATCAGCGTCCAAACTCTACTGCCGCGCGGGACACCGGACGACGTGCGCCGAGAAACCAAAAAGCTGCTCGAGGTTCTGGGCCGCGGCGGCGGATATATAGCTTCGCCATCACACGACGTGCCTGTGGACGTGCCGCCGGAAAACATGGCGGCGATGATAGAGGTGCTTCAGAACCAGCCCGCATGACGAGTTACCTCTGTATCCTGGTTCCTGCGCCTTTGAGCTGCGCCTCGACCTCCTCCAAAGTCGCCCAGTTGAGGTCGCCGGGGATCGAGTGCTTCAGCGCTGAGTAAGCCGCGCCGTAGTCCACGCCCTTCTGAACGTCGCCGGTCAGGTATCCGTAGATGAACCCGGCGGTGAACGAATCGCCCGCGCCTATCCGGTCAATCAGCTCGCACGAGTACTTCGCGCTTTCGTGAAACTGCTTAGCCGCATACGCGAAGGCCGACCAGTTGTTCCTCAGGACCGAGAGGTCCTCCCGCAGAGTGATCGCGACCACCTCGAAGCCGAATTGCTCCTCCAGCTTCACGGCAACTTCCTGGTAGGTCTTCTCCCGGATGCCGAAGACGATGCCGGTGTCCTCCTCGGTTGTGATGAGGATGTCCACATACTCCATCATCGGGACCAGGCAGGCGTTCGCCTCTTCGGGAGTCCAGAGCTTCTTCCGGTAGTTCACGTCGAAGCTGACCTTTGCCCCAGCTTCCTTCGCGGCCCTAATAGCCTCGAAGGTGGCTCCCGCACAGCTCTTGCTCAGCGCGGGGGTGATGCCGCTCACGTGGAAGATGCTGCATCCCCGGAGCGCCTTTTCCCAATCCACCTCGCCCGGTTCGAGCGTGCTCACGGCGGAATTCGCCCGGTCGTAGAGCACGCTGGACGCCCTGGGGCTCGCGCCGAACTCCAGGAAGTAGATGCCGACCCGGCCCGACTCGCTCCACACGACATTGGAGGTATCCACGCCCTGCTCTCTGGCCTTGTTGCGCACCAGCCTGCCGAGCGCGTTGTCCGGCAGCTTGCTCACCCAGGCGCTCTCCAGCCCGAGCCTGGACACGCCGACCGCCACGTTCAGCTCGCCTCCGCCGACCTTCACGTCGAACGAGTTCGCCTGCTCAAACCGGTGAAAATCCGGCGGCGAGAGCCGGATCATCGCCTCGCCTAATGTCACTACCTGTGCCATGTGCCGCCTCCATAACCGCTCCGAAACTCCCTGACTATGTCCCTGAACTTCCGCGCCCGATTCGTGATCTCGGCGAAGTTGCCTTCTTCCATCAGCTTCCTGTTGATCAAGTCGCCGCCGACGCCCAGCGCCGCCGCGCCGTTCTCCAGGTAATCTCTCGCGGTGCTCAGGTTCACGCCGCCGGTGGGCATGAACTTGATCTGCGGGAACGGGCCGTGCAAATCCTTGAGATAGGCCGGCCCCATCACGTTCGCGGGGAATATCTTCACCATGTCGGCGCCGGCCTGCCATGCGGTGATGATCTCGGTCGGCGTGAGCGCACCCGGAAACACCGGGACGCCTCTCGACTTCGCCATTTCGATGGTCGCGAGGTTGACGTTGGGGCTCACGATAAACTGCGCGCTGGCATCAACGGCATCCGCCGCCATCTCTGGAGTGAGGACGGTTCCCGCGCCGAGTATCACGTCGTCGCTCACACTCGCCGCCAGCCGCTTGATGATCTCGAGCGCATTCGGAACGGTGAAGGCGACCTCGATCACGTTAATGCCGCCGTCGAGCGCGGCCTCGATCGCCTTCATGATCAGCTCGTCGGATGTGCCCCTGACGACCGCAACGATCCCGCATTCGAGTATGCCGTCGAGCACCTGCTGCTTGTCTTTCATCTGGATGTCCTCCAGAGCGCCGAGCCGGCTGATCCAGCGCCCAGCTAAATGTACCGCGTCCGGGTGCTGTCCGTCAAGGTTGGTAGCGCACCATCGGGAAGCGGTAGCCTTGCGCTAGCCCTCACCCAGTCCCGATTAAATCGGGACATCCCTCTCCCAATACTGGGCGAGGGAGACTCCCCGAAAGAGTTCACGTTCCTTGATAGTGATGTCATGCTGAGCGAAGCGAAGCATCTTGCCTACGCTCGATAGATTCTTCGCTGCCGCTCAGAATGACGACCGTTGGGGTTTTGTTATCAACAATCGTGACCTGTTACGACTCCCCTTCTCCCAGAATTGGGAGAAGGGGACAGGGGATGAGGGCAAGAACCAGGCCAAAGTGTAAACCAGAAAGGGTGAGAACTTGCACAGCGCCTCTAGAGCCCGTCATGTGCATTGTCCGGCGCGAGATTCCCTGCAGGAAACATCTTCATTCATGTCAAAAGGTGCCGCAGATGCCGTGATACGGAGTGACAGAGGATCATGTTTGCGCTGGGACTCGACATAGGGACTCAGGGGGCGAGGGCGCTCGTCTGCGACGGCGAGGGCAAGGTAGTCGCCCAGGCCGAGGAGCCGTTCGCCAACCCGGAATCATTCGAGCTTCTCCATCCGGGGTATGTGGAGCAGCACCCTTCCGACTGGTGGGATGCGGCTTCCGCGTGCCTGCGCAAGGTCGTGGAGGCGCTCCGATGGGCCGGCTCACCTCCAGAGGCCATAAAGGCGATTGCTGTAGACTCGACCTCCGGGACGATCGTGCCGCTCGATAAACTGGGGATTGCTCTGCGCCCCGCGATCATGTACAACGATACCAGGGCGGTCAGGGAAGCGGAGGATTGCAATTCCGCGGGAAAGGAATTGACCGACAAGCTCGGCTACAAGTTTGCGTCCTCATTCGCCCTGCCGAAGATTCTCTGGATCGAGCGGAACGAGCCGCAGATATTCGAGGAAACCGCCGGCTTCGCTCACGCGGCCGATTACATCGTAAGCCGCCTCACCGGCAGCTTCCGCCTGTCCGATACGTCGAATGCCCTGAAGACCGGCTATGACCTGGTTGATCGCCGCTGGCCGAAGTTCATCGAGGCCGAACTCGGCATCCCATTGGACAAGCTGCCCCAGATCACGACGCCCGGCCTGACAATCGGCGCGGTTACGGCCCAATGCGCCGGGGAGACCGGCCTGGCAGCCGGGACTCCGGTGGTCGCCGGTGTCACCGACGGCACTGCGGGATTCCTGGCTTCCGGCGCTGTGAAGGTGGGCGACTGGAACAGCACCATCGGCACGACGCTCGTGCTCCGAGGGGTTTCCACGAAGCTGATCAAGGATCCGCAAGGCCGGATATACTGCCATGCGCATCCGCAGGGATACTGGCTGCCCGGCGGAGCGAGCAACGTCGGGGCGGAGTGCCTGGCGAAGCTTTTCCACGGCAGGAGCCTCGACGAGCTGAACGCCTACGTGCCCCAATACTCGCCGACCGCCCTCATCGTGTATCCCCTGGTTCGAAAGGGCGAGCGCCTGCCGTTTGTGAATCCGGACGCGGAAGGCTTCATCATCGGCGAGCCGCGCGACAGCCGCGACCTGTATACCGCGCACCTCGAAGGCGTGGGATTCGTCGAGCGCTGGTGCCTGGAATTGCTCGAGGAGCTCGGCGCGGAGGTCGGCGATACGATCTACACGACCGGCGGCGGCGCGAAAAGCCCCGAATGGATGCAGGTCCGCGCGAGCATCCTGAACCGCCGCGTCGTCAGGCCGACTTCTACCGAGTGTGCGATGGGCACCGCGGCCGTTGCCGCCTCCAACACGCTCTTCCCCGACCTCGAATCCGCCGTGCGCTCCATGGTGAAGCCCGGCGAGTCCCTCGAGCCCGATCCGGCCAAGGTCGCCGCCTACGCCGAGCGCTACCGCGCCTTCCGCGACGCCTGCGCCCGCCGGGGATATGGGTAGTTGCTATTGCCGAGTTGGGATTAACGATTAACCGCCGATTCACGCCGATGGACGCAGATAAACGCCTGGCTAATTGGGGGCAAAGTCCGGCAGGACTCTCCAATCCGCTGGGCGAGTCCACGTATCTAAGTGTACTGAAAGGGGGTACCCAGGATGGCATTGAGCTGGGAAAAGCTGGATGTACACAGGGAAGGCAAGTACGTATACTTGGGTCTGTTTCTGTTTCGAGCGAAGGTGCCGGGCGGCTGGTTGCTGAAGGCTCCACGCGGAGGCATGATTTTCTTTGAGGATCCGCAGCACGCATGGGAGATCTCCCCGGCATCGAAGTGGGAGAGACTGGAAGGGCGGAAGGTGCGCAGGTTCTTCGAGTTTGTCCCGCACTTGTTCCGTACGCCGGTGCCGGGCGGCTGGTTGGTGACGTGGCCGCCTGGTGTGCTTGGCGTGCCGGGAATCGCTTTCTACCCGGACCCTGACCACAAGTGGGACGGATCATCGCTGCCGTAATACATCCTGAAGCAGTAGCGTTGCAGATGTCCCAGCAGTTGCACTGCTCCGCTGACACCAGTAGGGGCCGTACCAATTTGCACGAACCGATGTCAAGGCAACTTGCTGTGGAAGATGAACAGAGCGCACCGATACGCCAATCTCCCAAACGCCGCAAGGGGATCCTCAAGGCCGGTGTGCGACTGCTGCTGTTGGCCCTGCTCGGGCTGGTCGGCTACTCCGCGCTCGTTGAACCCAGGCTGATGACGGTTACAGAGCATGAGGTCTCGATCAGCGGCCTGCCCTCGGCGTTCGACGGCTTGAAAATCGTTCAACTGACCGATCTCCACGTGGATATCTGGACCAGGCCGAAGCACGTGCGGAGGATTGTCAGACAGGTCAATGCCATGTGCCCGGACATTGTCGTTCTGACGGGCGACTACGTGAGCAGGGCAACGTCGAACATCGGACCCGCAGGAGATGCACTCGCCGGCCTGAAGTCTAAGCGCGGAGTCTATGCTGTGCTGGGGAATCACGACTACTGGACGGATGCCGAGCAGCGTATGGCACGCGCCCTGCGAAAGTCGGGCATTGACGTGCTGTTCGACGAGAAACGCGAGATACGCATTGGCCGGGATAGCATCTACCTGGCGGGCTTCGATGACGAGTGGGAAGGCAATCCCGATTACGAAAAGGCGCTGAACGGAATCTCGTCCAACGACATTTGTATAGCAATCGCACACAACCCCGATGCCGTCCTTTCTCTGGACGGGCGACCCGTCAATCTACTCCTTACGGGGCATACTCACGGTGGGCTGATAAACATTCCCAGGGTCGGGGCGCTTTGGTCCACGACGAAGCTGGGGCCGAAGTACTCGTCGGGCATGTTCCGGTTGGGCAACATAAGGATGTACGTCTGCCGCGGCATAGGAACGGGCACCGGCTATCATATCAGGTTCCGCTGCCCTCCTGAGATCTCAGTCTTCATCCTTCGCGGTGCGGGTCCTGACGCACGCGGACGGATTGCGGATTCTCAACCTGGCTCACCCATGTCATTCTGAGCGAAGCGAAGAATCTACCTGAGAGGAGCGTGAGATTCTTCGTCTGTAGGACCCAGAATGACAGACAGTACCCAGGAATAAATTCCTGGGCTAATCTTGGGCAAGATCCACCGTAGCCTTGGCGAAGGCGGATTTTGCTCGCAAGCAGCTTAGGAGTCGTACCATTAGGAACCCAGATATGTATGGTGCCGCCATGCGCTCCTCATTATCGCCTCCGCCTCCTCAGCTAAACGCCTAGCAATTCCATGCGTGACCAGGTCCTCCTCCGTCATCATACCTATCTTCCTACCGGTACGCTCTACCTCCTCCGCCTCGCACTCCCTTAGGTACTCTAGCAGGTGTTTAGCCCGCTCGATTCTATGTTCCACTCTGCGGGTGCGATCTTGCTCGTCCGAGATGCGAGCGGTATCACTCTGTATTACGGCAAACCACTTCTCCGAAGTTATCGGGGTGTCCACCGTAATCAGGTCCAAATAGGCGAACCGGAACATTAGACTAGTGATATAGTAATACCCCGCAGCGGTCAGTCGGACAGCATTCACATCCCGTCCCGATGCTCGCGACCCGCTGTCCGCCGCGATCAGGAGCTGCGCAAGAAGCCGGTCCAGAGAATACCGCAACGCGGTGTCATCGCGCACGGCAAACTGTAGGCTCCCCAGAACATCGTCAACTCTTACGTAGCCCCTGCCGTAGACTGTCGACTCGACGTTCTCCTCTACATACAGTTGTGTGAGAATTCTGAGCTTGGTAAAGTGGGAGTAGAACCCATCGTCCTCTATCGTGAATAGGTTAACTACCTTGCTGTGGTTTGAGTCGTAGTGCCTGCGTTCCCCGAGCGCAAGGCTTCTGATGAGAGCGTGGTTCGGAACAGGATACTCACCGCTCTTTAGGTACGTTTTAATGTATTCGTCAGTGTTCGTGTGGCCGCTAGTTAGAAACATGGTGAACATGTCCAGTGCACGCCGAACGTCATTTGCTGCTAGGTGCTCAAGTGTCAGGATGTTCTGCTGGCCCCGCCCCAAGAATGACTCCACAATGATCTGGAAGAAATCTTTGAGCTTCACTGGGCCAATGGTTATTCCGCTGCTCGATCGCAGGCTAACAGAGCGCTCCCCGACGGCATCCTGCGTGTGCTTCAAACGCACAGAGAGAACATTGGCTACCTTCGGGGCACCAATGTGGTACGCTTGCATCGGGTATGCGTCAAAGGGTTTGGCATGCTGTAGCGCCCAGTAGGTTTCCTGACGTATTGATAGAAGCACGACCGCGCCAAGCGTCTTCGCCTTCTGGAACGAGAGCGTCACCGCTCTCTCTTGAAAGTCCTCGCCGAACTGGTCGCCGTTGTCAAACACGAGGAACGGTATGCGACCTAGTTTCCGTCGGGCATAGCGAAGGAGGTCTCTCACGTAGTCCTCCTGGCGGGTTGTCTTCTCGTAGATAAAGTCGCTTACCTTGCGCTCGTAATCAGACTTGTCCGAATCGAACAAAGGCTTCCATACCCCCCTCCTAAGCCTAGCAATCTCCGATTCATACACAGCATTTAGTGTAGACCAGTCCTCCAGCCTGAGGTCGGCGTAAGGTTCGCTCCGCAGGTGACCCAGTATCTCACTGTCAACGAAAGCCGCCATGTCGCCAGTGGGGTTCGCCATCTTTGTGAAGTCGATGTAGAGCCAGAGAACTCTGCTTTTCAGTTCCTCCTTGAGCATGAAATGATAGAAGCGCGCTAGGAAAGTCGTCTTGCCGGCACCGACGCCCCCAGTTATCAGGAGGGCCGTGCCAACCGTGTCAGCGGCTGCTATTTTGGAAACTGCCTCTTCAAACGCCCCGCCGGATTTCCTCGTAGTTTTGATCTCTTGTACTGGTCTATCCAATCGCGGCAAGCGGTCTTCGAGCAGGTTCTCCAGCTGCCTCCCATACTGGTTGTGGCGTTCGGATGAGATATAGCATTCCCGAAGCACGTCCATACCGTCGGCGCCCGAGATGTCACCGAAGTACCGTATGAGGAACGGTCGTATATGCTCGTCAATGGGGTTCCGGCTTACCGTCTCATCCGGGAATGGAAAGCTGTCCAGGAGTCTCCCGCTCCACTGTGGCTTTTGGCGCAGATCACGAGGAGCCTTAAGGATTTTGCGCATTTCGGCCACACAGTTGGAGTAAGGGGAAAACAGTCTCCAAAAACTACCGAAACGCGCTGTGATGTCGTCAAGCCCGTTGAAGATGACGGTATCGAATTCTCCCTCTTTGCTAAAGAGCACCGCTGCAAACTGGAGGCCGTTGCACACCACACCCACACTGGCTCCCTTAGTTCGGCAGTAGTCCGCGACTTGACCAATCGCCTCTTGCATGGCACCAGACCTAGCGAGAACACCGGCCACCCTGTCGAACACCGTATGAGGGGTTTCAGGCAATTCGAAGTAGAAGCCGGTCCGCTTTGCCTCCAGAATGAACTCTGTGGATGACGATTTGAACAGGTAGTCCGAGTATCCGGCGGAGTCAATACCCCTGGAGTGACGTTCTCTGGTAATGCAACCCTCTTCCCATAGCAAAACGTCCTTGAAGATTGCGTCGATTATCTTCGCACGGGTGTCTGCTTCGGACAGGACCTGCGATTGCCATTTCTTGAGATCCTCAGCCATACCTAGCAGGCGCTTAAGCGCCAGATCCGGGTGGTTCATGTCCAATGTCTGTCACCACTCCTAACGTGGGTTCTGTGTTAACCTCAAGTGTAACGCAATTTCTCTGTTTGTCAAGCCTTCGACTACTCGCTGGGAAGGCAACATGGCTTGGCCTAAACCTGGTACGTGTCTTGGCGGTTACCCCACCTCCGCATTTCCCCCGAGGGACGGGGAGAAATCCGCATTCGGCAACTACCCTCGCCTGTGGCGGGAGAATCCGAAATCCCCCTTCTGCCTTCGAGTACGAGCAGAATCTACAAGCTGCCGTTCTGCCTCCGGCGGATCCACATTGCTTCCCACCTTTTCCCCTCATTTCTCCACTCGTTTGCACGCATTCCGGACTGGCGGGCAAACGGATGTTGCAAAAATTTGTAGATAATGGTATAATCCGTTTGTAAGAAGGCATCCCGCCCCAAAAGTGACGCCGCGGCCCGTACTTCTCTTCGGATTGGAACCGACCGCGTGTGAGTTTTTTCACTTGGCATTGCGTGTTGCCCAATCAAATCGGGAGTATATCTCCCGGAAAGAGGCGAGGTATTGGCTACCAAATCATTGTACGTCGGCAACCTGTCGTACAACACCACTGAGGAAGAGCTGAAGAGTCTGTTCGAACCGTGGGGGCCCGTTAGTGAGGCCCGGATCGTCCAGGGACGCGGCTTCGGGTTTGTAGATGTTCCCGATGACAAAGCTGCAGAGGCGATCGAGCAGACAAACGGCAAAGAGTACCAGGGCCGTACGCTGAGCGTGAATGAGGCGCGCCCTCGGTCAGAGAGCCGCGGTGGATCCGGCGGCGGCGGCGGACGTGGTGGTGGTTATGGCGGCGGCGGCGGCGGCGGCGGCGGCGGTCGTCGCGAGCGCTGGTAAGCACTAGCTGGAAATCGCAAGACAAGGGGGAGGCCACTCGGCCTCCCTTTTCATTTGTGGGCGGGGAACGTAGAAGCGACCCCTCGGGACACGAAGCCTTGGCGGAGTATGCTCTGCGGTCGCCCGGATCCCGGGAGGCGGCAGAGTGCCTGCCCTACTCGAAAGCCCCATGCTCCCGCATTGCACCACTCCCCCAACTGTGATAGAATACGCCATCGGCGAAGCAGTCGGCAGTCGAAACCCCTTGTCTGCGGCGGCTCTTACTGATAACTCCGCGAATACGAACCTATGAGTGAGATCAACACCATCCTGGCTACGGATTGTGGGAGCACCACTACCAAGGCCATTCTGATCGAGAAGCAGGGGGACGAGTACCGCCTCGTCGTTCGAGGCGAAGCGCCCACGACCGTCGAAGCCCCGTTCGACGATGTCACGATCGGCGTCCTGAACGCCGTCCGCGAGGTCGAGGAGCTGTCCGGCCGGAAGGTCATCGTATCCAGCATCCAGCATCCAGCATCCAGCATCCAAGTCCCCGCGAAGAACAGCGTCGGCGTGGACATGTACCTCTCGACTTCGAGCGCGGGCGGCGGACTGCAGATGACCGTCGCGGGAGTCGTGAAGACGATGAGCGCCGAAAGCGCACAACGAGCGGCGCTTGGGGCGGGCGCGATCATCATTGATGTCATCGCCGTTGACGACGGGCGCAAGGAGTACGAGAAGATCCAGCGCATCCGCGAGCTTCGCCCGGATATGATCCTCATGTCCGGCGGCACAGACGGCGGCACAGTGGCTCATCTCGTGGAGATCGGCGAGATGCTCGTCTCAGCGGATCCGCGGCCCAGGCTCGGAATCGGGGTCAAGCTCCCGGTGATCTACGCCGGGAACAGGGATGCGGCCGAGGCGGTGAAGGAGGTCATCGGCGACAGGATTGACCTCCGCATCGTGGATAACCTGCGCCCGACACTCGAACGCGAGAACCTTCAGCCGGCGAGAGAGGCGATCCACGAGCTATTTCTCCAGCACGTGATGCAGCAGGCGCCGGGATACAGCAAGCTGATGACCTGGACAAGCTCCGGCATCATGTCAACCCCGAATGCGGTCGGCAAGATCATCCAGACCATCGCCGAGCAGGAGCAGATGAACGTCCTGGCGGTTGACATCGGCGGCGCGACGACCGACGTGTTTTCAGTTTTCGGCGGCATCTTCACCCGCACGGTCAGCGCGAACCTGGGCCTCAGCTACTCGATCTGCAACGTGCTCGCGGAGGCCGGCATAGAGAATATCCGGCGCTGGATTCCGTTCCCCGTGGAGGAATGGCATCTCCGAAACCAGCTCAGGAACAAGATGATCCGCCCGACGACCATCCCTCAGACGCTGCGTGACCTGTATATCGAGCAGGCGGTGTCCAGGGAGGCGCTCAGGCTGGCATTCGCGCATCACAAGTCGCTCGCCCGCGAGCTGAAGGGCGTTCAGCAGACCAGAACGATCGGCGAGGCGCTCACTCAGGAAGCCACCGGGAGGACGCTCGTCCGCATGATGGACCTGGACATGATCGTAGGGAGCGGCGGTGTGCTCAGCCATGCCCCGAAGCGCGACCAGGCCGCGCTCATGATGCTGGATGCCTATCAGCCTGAGGGTGTCACGATGCTGGCGGTGGACTCGATCTTCATGATGCCCCAGCTGGGGATTCTCTCGACCGTGATGCCTGAGGCGGCGTCTCAGGTATTCAAGCGCGACTGCCTCATCAAGCTCGGCACGGCGATCTGCCCGACCGGAGTCGGGAAAGAAGGGCAGCTTGCGTGTACGATACAGCTATCAGCCGTCAGCTATCAGGCGTCAGCCGGGGAGGGCGATCCGCTGCGGCGGACTGCTGAGCCGTCAGCACCAAGCACCAAACACGAAGTCCCCTTCGGCGGTATTGTGGTCATCCCGCTCGGCGTCGGCGAGAAGGCGAATGTGGAGATCACGCCTGCGAGGGGCTTCGATGTAGGCGCTGGGAAGGGCAAGGCGCGCTCGGTAGAAGTCGAAGGCGGCGTGGTCGGCCTGATTGTGGATGCCCGCGGCCGCCCGCTCCAATTGCCGCCGGATGATGAGCGGCGCATTGGCAAGCTGAGGGAATGGTTCACGGCATTCGGGCTAATTGCCTCGTAGATCCTACTCGTACTCGTACTCGCAAATCGAGGGGTTTGCGAGTTAGACAAGCGAATGTGAGCTAATAGGTGATAGCATGGCATTTGACCATGAGAAGCTAGATGTTTACCGGGAGGCATTATCTTTTGTGACTTGGGCCAGCCAGTTCATTGCATCGGTTTCCGGCAAGGCTGCGGCCAAAGATCAACTCGACCGAGCGTCCACTAGTGTTGTGCTGAACATCGCAGAAGGAAACGGCAAATTCTCCATCAGAGACCGGTGCCGATTCCTGGATATCGCCTACGGATCAGCGGTTGAGTGTGTTGCCTGCCTGGATGTCTACGTGGCGAGGCAGCTAGCCCAACCTGCAGATGTCGAGGCAGGCAAGGAAAGCCTAAAGAGAATCATCTCCATGTTGGTGAAGCTTAAAGCCAGTCTGCTCAACAGAGTAAGCGAAGAGGGCGTCGAGTACGAGTAGGATGCACGAGCGAGAGGCAAGACTCATGGCCACAGCATACACGCCGGGGCTGAGGGTGACGCCCTGGGCGACAATACGGAAAACGAGAAGACTTCCCCTGAAGGGCGAGGTCACGGTCAAGGTCGGCGATCTCGTCGAGCCGGATACCGTCGTCGCGCGGACGGAACTGCCGGGGATCATGCAGACGGTTCGCGTCGCGGAGGCGCTCGGCATCGAGCCGACGGAGATCGAGCGCGCGCTGAAGGTCGCCGCTGGGGATCAGGTCGAGCGCAGCACGGTCATCGCGGAGACGAAATCCTTCTTCGGCCTCCTGACAAACCAGTGCAAATCCCCGGTTGACGGGACTGTGGAGTTGATCTCGCCTATTTCCGGCCATGTCGGAATTCGCTACAAGCCCACTCCGGTCGAGGTCAAAGCCTACATCAGGGGCAAGGTCATCGAAGTCATCCCCGACGAGGGTGTGGTCGTCGAGACGGGCGGCGCGTTCATCCAGGGAATCTTCGGCGTCGGCGGCGAGCGCTTAGGCGAAATCAAGGTAATCGTGGATGCGCCCGACGAAGTTGTGGACGAAGACCGGATCACGGATGAACTTGCGGGGAAGGTCGTCGTCTGCGGCGCGAATATCACCGGCGATGCTCTCCGCAAGGCGGGTGAATTCGGCGCGGCTGGCGTCGTCACAGGCGGCATCGTGGATAAAGACCTGATTGAGTACCTGGGCTGCGATATCGGAGTGGCGATCACCGGCCAGGAGGACGTCCCCGCGACTCTGATCGTCACCGAGGGCTTCGGCATCATACGCATGGCGCAGCGAACGTTCGACCTGCTGAAGTCGCTCGAGGGGCGCCGGGCGTCCATCAACGGCGCAACCCAAATCCGGGCGGGGGTGATTCGTCCTGAGATCATCGTGCCTTCGGAGCAGACGCGAGAGGCGGCATCAGGCGCGGACGATGAGCAAACCATCGAGCTCGGCACGAAGGTCAGGGTGATCCGCGAACCTTATTTCGGGCTGCTGGGCACAGTCACCGCGCTGCCGCCGGAGCCGGTGCTTATCGAATCAGGCGCAAGGGTCAGAATTCTGGAAGCCGAGTTGGAAAGCGGGGTCCGGGTGTCCGTCCCACGTGCGAACGTGGAGATAATTCGGGGGTGAGACAATCTCGCCTCTCCGATTGCGGATTGACGACTTTGCCGGAGCGCTCGGCCGCAGGACTCGAAGATGAAGCGGATTTGCCCTATCTGCCGTGCCGGTGCCGAGCCGGATGCTTTCGAACTCGGCGGCTACCGAATCTACGCATGCTCCCGATGCGGCCTGCGATTCGCTCCTGACGCCTTCGATGCGCGCGTAGATTACGAGGCGATGTACGAAACGGATGAATACCAGGCCGAGCAGCTCCGGCCGCTCGAATCCTCGGCGGATCAGAGCGGATGGGCTGATTATGTTACCTATGCTCCCTTCTTCATACAGGTCATCCAGCGGCCCGGCGCCCGTCTCCTGGACGTCGGCTGCGGCGTCGGGCGATTCTGCCACGCTGCATCCTCCCGCGGCTGGGACGTGACCGGCATTGATGTCTCGGAACGAGCGATTGAAGCAGGCAGTCGGCTTGCTCCCTTCCCAATGCGCAAATGCACGATCGAAGAAATCGCCCAAGAGGGCGAGCTTTACGATGTCGTCACCGCATTCGAGGTGCTCGAGCACCTCGCGGATCCTGTCAAGTTTCTCTCGCTTATCGCGAAGGTCTTGAGGCCCGGCGGCCAGGTCTTCTGCACCGTGCCGAACTGGGATTGCAGCCTGATTCAAAATGCGAGCAGGCCCGACTGGATGCCGCCCGTTCACGTGTGCTTCTTTACCCGGTCGGCGCTGAAGCATGCGGTGGACGCTGCCGGGTTTCGCGGCATTGCGGTGCATACCATCTCGGGGGATCCGCCGCCAAAGGGTGCGCTGGCGAAGGCCAAATGGCTGAGGCGGCGGCTGCTCCGTCGGCCTGTCCAGCGCGTGGGCCTGAGTCTGCACGCATGGCTGCCCGAGTAGCCGGGTTGCTCGGCGGTCTACGTACTAATGTCATTCCGAGAATCGGAACGAAGAGTCTGCGTTCAAGCAGAGGTCTGTATGTCGAAACGAACACGAGTCGCCATCGTCACTTATGCCATGAGCTGCGGCGGGGCTGAGACGTTCATTCTAACCCTTGCAGAATATCTCTCCTGTGAGGGCTTCGATGTCGAGGTTGTCACGACCGAGGCCGCCGGCGAGTGGTTTCCACGGGTCTCAGAGATGGGGCTGAGAGCGGTTCACCTTCCCGGATGGCATCCGTTCTTCCATTCGCTCGGTGTGGGACGTTATCTGGCGAAAGGCGCATACGACGTTGTCCTGCTGAACCACGCGATTTATGCGCAGGCGTCGCTCGGCATGCTGCCGGACGATGTCATTGCCATACCGATCGTACACAACGACGACGAGGCGATCTACAGAGTTGCCTGCGCCAATCGCTTTGCATGGAACGTCGCCGTATGCGTCAGCCCTAAGCTGGCCGAAGCGGTCAGGGCAATGGCGCCGGATCGCCCCGTCGTGCAGATACTAGACGGCATTTCAGCGCCGCATGGTCCGCGCGAGGGAAGGCGGCCCTTCGAGAGGCCCATCCGGCTCTTGTTCGTCGGTCGCCTCGCCCATTGCCATAAGGGAGTGCTATTCCTGCCGGATATTCTTCGGGGCTGCCTCGACCGCGGCATTGATGCAAGCCTGACCATCGTGGGCGACGGCATAGACCGCGAAGCTCTCCGCCAGAAGGTTCAAGATTATGGCCTGCAGGACGCGGTGCGCTTCTGCGGACAGATCCCGAACGAGCAGGTCTACGATCTCATGAGCGATTCTCATCTCCTGCTGATGCCCTCCTTCTACGAGGGCATGGGCCTGGTTCTGCCGGAAGCCATGTGGTGCGGCTGCGTCCCCATCGCCTCCCGACTTAGAGGGGTCACCGATGCGGTTGTCGAGGATGGCCGAACCGGGATTCTGGTTGAGGTCGCGGACGTTGATGGGTTCGTGGACGCCATCGCCAGGCTCAACGGTGACGTGAAGCTCTGGGAGGATATGAGCCGTGCCTCGCATGAGATTGTCTCGGACCGATTCACAGTTGAGGCGATGGGTGAGTCCTACAAGCGGCTCATTCTGGACGCCCTCGATGGACGATACCCGCTGCCGAAGTCGCGGAAACTGCTGCCTGCGTTCGATCGCACTTTGTTTTCCTGGCGGGATTGTTTGCCGGGGCGCGTCAGACGTTTTCTCGGCGCGGTACGTATTCGGATTCGGAGCGTCTTGGCCCGGTGAGCAAGACGCGGCGATGACGCGGCGGCCTTGATGGCATGCCCCCGGTGAAAGGAGCGTTGATGATCCGATGCCCATGAGGCGACGCAACTTAAGACGCCCGCACATCCTATCGCTAGTCCTCTCTCTACTCGTTCTCGCCCTGCCTGCCTCGGCGCGGACGTGGACGAAGGAGCTTGCGCAGGGTGTCACCCTCACCCAGAAGGTGATCAATCCATCCGGCCAAGTGGCGTCCACACCGCAAGTCATCAGCATCCTCAAGGTGGATCCCAAAGCCCCCGGCCTCCGAATTCAGGCGGTCCTCGCCCAGGACAGGGTTCTTGGAGCAGACAGCACAAAGGGCCGTGAGAAAGCCAGCTCCATCGCCAAACGCCTGAACGCTGCCGCCGTGGTGAACGCTGATTTCCTCCCCTTCTTCACGGGCGATGTCCTGAGCCTCCACATCTCCGGCGGCGAGCTGATGAGCGAGCCGTATCCACAGCGTCCGGTCTTCGGGATCACATCGGACGGCCGGTTCCTCTTCGATAAGCTGGAGCTCGACGCGAAGATCGCGCTGCCGGAGGGGAAGTGGTTTCCCATCCGCGGTATCAACGGACCGCGCGAGCAGCATCGGCTTATGGCCTATACCTCCAGGTTCTTCGACACGACGTGCACAACTAACGGCGGGTCGGAGGCGGTCGTGAAATGCGACGGCCTGCCGGTCAGGGTAGGCGTTCCGCTCTCCGGCACGGTAACCGAGGTCAGAAGCATGGCCGGCGACGCGCTCATACCGGATGGCTCGCTCGTTTTGTCCGGCTCAGGGACCGGGGCGAAATTCATAGACGAATACTTGAAGCCCGGCACATCCGTCACGATGGAATTCGACCTCAAGCCATCGAAAACCAAGGGATGGGAGAAGGTCGTCGAAGCCGTCGGAGGCGGGCCCTGGCTCGTAAAAGGTGGCAAGGCGAGCATTGACGCGAAGGATGAGGGCTTTCAGCCCGGTTTCTGTCTCAGCAGGTATCCCCGCACCGCTCTCGGCGCTGCTCAGGATGGGAAGCTTGTACTCGTCACGGTGGACGGCCAGCAGAGCATCAGCGCGGGAATGACACTCCCTCAACTGGCGCAGGTCATGCTTTCCGAGGGGTGCGTCGAGGCGATCAACCTGGACGGCGGCGGCTCGACCACGATGGCGACCGCTTTCGGCATCCTCAACAGCCCGTCGGCAGGGAGCGAGCGCCCTGTGGCGAACGCACTGGCGGTGTTTGCGAACGTCCCCGAGCAGGAGTGCCCCGATTTCGCCATCACGCCGGACGTGTCGTCGGTGCCGTCCGGCCAGTCGGTTCAGCTCCTCCTCGTGGATGCGAGCGGCCAGCCGATCAGCGCCGACATAGCGAGCCAAGCGATATGGGCCGCCTCGGGCGGAATGGGCTTCGTGGATCAGTCGGGCCGATTCTACGGGATCAAGGCAGGCAGCGGAAGCGTCACGGCGAAGATCGGCGCGCGGGTCGCCAGAGCCCCCGTGGAGACGGCGCCCGGCTCGCCCGATAAACTGACCGCGCGATTCGAACCGGATCCCACCGGCGCTCCCAACAGGAGCGGGCTCGTGATTTCCGTCAAGGATTTGAACGGCAACAGCATCGAAGGATGCTCGGTATCCGTAAAGGTGACCGGCGGGACGCCCGACCAGCCGAACCTTACGACTGCGAAGGATGGCAAGGCTTCCACCGGCATCACCTGGGAAGCTGCGCCGGCCACTCCTGCCAACGCGACGGTGACGGTAACCGGCCTCCCGGCGCTGGTCGTGGAGCGCCCCAAGTAAGCGCGGTTGACACCCTCACGGCCCCGTGCTATACTGTTGGCGTTCTCTTGGGCGGCGTCTGCTCTTGCGTCGTAACTGCGCCGGCACGCTCGCCCCGATCCCAGAACGCGGCTTCCGTCTGATCAGACATGGGCAAACTATTCTCCATTGGCTGCCTAGCAATTCTATGCTGTGTGCTCCTTTCTGGTATCTGCATACCGGCAAACGGGCAGACGGCGCCAGTTCCCGCCATATCGTCCGGGCCCCCCGGCGATAGGGTAATCTGCCAGATCAAAAACCTGGACCAATGGATTCCGGCCGCGCTTTCCAGGGAGGGCTACCGCATCGGGCCTGGAGATACCATCAGCGTAAATGTTCAGGGCAAGGCATCCTGGAAGTATCAGGTTCGGCCCGACGCAGGCGCCGATGTTGACCCGAACGAAGTGCAGGTGACCCCCGGCGGAGATATCTATCTCCCGCTGCTCGGGAAGATCCGCGCTGCCGGGAAGTCGGTGGTCGAGCTGGAGGATGCGATCCGCACCGGCCTCAGCAAGTATGTAAAGAGCTTCGACGTGGCGGTGGCCGTCTCCAGAGTAAGGACCGTAAACGTATGGATCAGCGGCGAGGTGGAGAATCCCGGTCCGCAGATCCTTCCGGCGGTGTCCACCGTCAGCCTTGCGGTCCTGCAGGCGGGCATCAAGCCGACCGGCTCCACTAGGCGAATCACCCTTATTCGAGGCGCCACGCGGCGAACCGTTGATCTTTACAAGATGACCATCACCGGCAATCTGGAGGACGATATTCCGCTCGAGCCGGGCGATTCGGTCCACGTGCCCCCGGTTGCCAGCTATGTGGAGGCTGCCGGCGAGCTCACGCGGCCCGGCAGGTTCGAGATGGTCGGCATGGGGGGAGGCTCGGACAACTTCCGCAGCCGGGACCTCACCGCGCTGGCGCTGGGGACCACTCCGGCGGCGGCGCTTGACAAAGCCTTCGTCGAGCAGATTGGCGAAGATGGCAAGAAGATAGCCCTGGACGTCAATCTGCGCCGCCTGGCGGATTCGCCGGACGATAATCCGGTTCTGCAGCCGGGCGATAGGCTGGTCGTTCCATCAATCTCAGCCTTCCAACCCATGATCCGGCTGATCGGCGAGTTCAAGGGGTCTGGCGTCTACCAGCGAGCTCCTGGGGAAACTGAGACGGATATCGAGAACAAGACCGGTATTTACTACCTGAAGCAAGGACAGACCGTGCGAGATGTCATAATCGCTGTCGGAGGCGTCACGCCGCAGGCCGATCTGAAGCGGGCACGGATCGAGCGCAAGGAGAGCGGTGCGCCAGGCGGGACGCGCATCATACCGGTAGACCTCGAACGCCTGTTGAACAACGACGACAAATCCGCCGACGTAGCTCTCATGAACGGGGATACGCTTATTCTTCCCGCAGTTGCGGACAAGATCCACGTCTTCGGTGAGGTCAAGTCGGCTGGCTCCTACGTGTACAGTCCGAACCGCCGGCTTGTTGACTATCTCGGCGACGCGGGCGGGCCTACCGAGAGAGCAAAACTGACCGAAATCAGCGTTGTGCGAGTGACAGAGGACACTCCTAAGGCCCTCAGGTTCGACGTCAAACGCGCAATCCGGGGCGCTTACGCGAAGGGGAACCCGGAGCTCGAGCCGGGAGACATCGTGTACGTACCGTCGAAGATCATCGCCGGCTGGCGGGATGCGGTGCAGATAATAATTACCGGCCTCACCCTGACATCGCTGCTCACCAAATAGCAACCATGGATGAAGTCAACCTACTAGACTACTTCGATATACTGAGACGCCGGAAGTGGATGGTCGCCGGGACGACGGCGGTTGTCTTGCTGATCGCGGTGATCGCTCTTGCACTCATGCCGAGGACTTACGAGGGCAAGACCTCCCTGCTGTTCCCGGAGCAGGTGGCCGAGGGCTTTGGCTCTCAGATCGCGCAGCTTGCCGGGCTGCCTATACTGGGGAATCTACCGGGCCTGTCGGGAAGAAACGTCTATCTGACGGTCTTGAAAAGCCGCACGATCGGCGAGAATGTCTGCACGAGCGTGGGCCTGGACGAGTACGGCTTGGATTACAGGGACCTGCGGGACAACCTCATTCTGGAGACGCCGAAGGAGGGCGGACTGCTTCTTACCTGCGAGGTGCCGACTTCCTGGCTCCGAGGCCGTGTCCCAAGGGCCGAGCTCAAGGAGCGGACGGCGGAGTTGGCCGCACGCCTGGCCAACACCTACATCAGCGAGCTGCGCATCTACGACCAGTCGAACGCTCTATTCATGGGCAAGAAGAACCGGCTGTTTATCGAAAGCCAGCTCAGGCGCACAAAGGCGGAGCTGGCCGTGGCGGAAGCCCGGCTCCAGGAGTTCCAGGAAACGCACCCAACGCTGATTCCCCCCGACAAGAGCTCGGCATACGCGGACCAGGCATTAGATATAGTTACAAAGCAGACCGAGGCTGAGGTCGCCCTGCGGGAGGTCCAGGGAGAAATCGCCAGCGCGCGGACGACGTGGAGCGCAGGGGCGCCCAGGGACATCTCCCCCGAGGCGGTGATAGACAGCCCCGCTATTTCCGGGCTGCGCGTGGAGGTTGCCAAGCTGGAGGTCAGGCGGGCCACTCTCCTTGAGGATTTCACGGAGAGCCACCCGGACGTCGTCAGCCTCACGCAGGAGATAGAAAAGACTTATGACAGGATCGGGTCCGAGGTTGAAAACATTGTACGCGGCAAGGCTGGAAGCGCGAGCCCGGCGCACCAGGAGCTGCTGAGGCAGTTAGTCATCATGGAAGTCAATCGCGACGGTCTGGAGGCCAGGAGGTCGGCGCTGGCAGGAGCACTTACGAACATCGAAGGGCGGCTATCTGGCCTGCCACCGAAGGAGATCGAGTACGCCAGGCTGCTAAGGGACCTGAAGGCGGCGGAGACGGTTTACACGACTCTGCTCGCCGAGCATGCGAAAGCCCGCGTGGCTGAGGGCCGGGAGACAGAGAACTTCATCGTAGTGGACGAAGCCATCGCGCCGAAGAAGCCGGCTAAGCCGCGTATGGGACTGGTTATGCTTGCGAGTTTGATGCTCGGTCTGATCGGCGGCACATTCATCGTGCTGGCGCGGGAGGGTGCGGCCAGGGCGCACGAAGCCCACAAGAAGCATTGAGCCGCAGACAGAGCAGGCTGAATCTCCATCCCCAACGTATCTAAGTCGAGCTTACCTCGCTCGGCCCTTCATTAACATAAGCCATACCCGACCCTCTCGACCTCACGTACTGCAAGACGCCCCGTATTTCCGCAGGTTTCAGTATGCCCAGCGCAAAAGCAAGGGGAAAGTAAAGCGCTCCCAGGCTTGCTTCCGCGGCAGTTCTTCTAATCCCCGATATACCGAGCTGTGGCAGCGCGAAGTAGCATGTGGACAGGGCGAAGAAAATCATCGCAGTTCGGATAATCTCCGACCACCGATAATCCACACTGTGGAACTTCTGTCCTGCCCGATGGTAGCAGATCGGCAATATCGCCGCCCCGACCACGGTTGCAATCGCTGCTCCAAGCATCCCGTAACGTGGTATCAGCAGGAAGTTCAGCGCGGTATTGATAGCGCCGGCGCCGGTGTAGAATATCGCCGAATAGACCGTCTTTCTGGCGAAAGTCATGCCAACTCCCACCAGCCGAGTAGCGCCGATGAACACCAGCGAAAGCAGAATCATCCACAGGACGAATGTAGAGCCGACGTAAGACCGACCGGATACAAACAGGATCACGTGTTTGTAGGCCGCCGTCAAGCAGTAAATTATAAATCCGCTGAAGAGCACGTAAAAGCTTAAGGTTCGCGAGTAGAACTCGTTCGCGCGGTCGCTGTGGCGGACCGACAGCATCTGCGGCAGCCACACCATAAACAGCGGATCAACCACCCCAATTCGGAAGACATTGGCATACATGTATATCAGAGAGTAGACTCCCACCACGGCCTTGCCGACCTCGATGCTGCCGGACATGTTTAGGAGGAAGTAGCGGTCCGCGCTTGCCAACACCGCCGCAGACAGGCCCATCGGGACCAGGGGAACCCCGAAGGCCAGCAGCTTTTTCGCTTCTGCGCTGTTGAAGCGGAAGGCCGAACGTTTATATAGAGCGGGCATTATTGCCAGACACATCAGCGCTGAGCTGACGCAGTTCGCTGTAACCGCGCCGACTATTCCGCGCTTTAGGACTGCTACCAGCAGTATTGCGCTTACACACGTGATTAGCAGCTTGGCTCCGTTCGCCACGCTGAACGCAAATGATCTCTTGTCAGCCCTTAGCTGCGACGTGTAGAGGTTGAACAGGTTGTCGGTTATCAGCATTGCGCCCAGGAGCCACAAGCAGATGGCGAACTGCTCGGAGCCGGTTATCAACCGGCTGAGGGGGTTCGATAGAATTGCCATCGCTGCCGCAAACACAAGGGTCGAGCCGCAGAGCAATAGGAAAGCAGTGCCGATGACCGGGGCCCGCTCCTTTGCATTATCGTAGTCGAAGTACGACCGAAGTACGGCGGAATTGATTCCAAGCTGCGCGGCTGTGCTGATGACACTCAAAGTTATTGTCAGGATTGCAAAAACCCCGTACTGCTCGACGGGTAGTGCGCGTGTATAGATGGGGATCAGAACGAAGCTGGCCAGCCTGGAAGCCATCAGGCCCGTGCCGTAAACCAGGTAGTGCTTGCCGGTATCAACAAATATCTCACCAAGCCTCATTAAAACCCCTCAGCTTGTCTGCCGGTGACCGGGGACGTTCGTCAGGAGTGCTCCTGTCGAAGAAACAGGCTGTCGCTCTCGCTGCAGAGCGTAGGACTCACGTTCTTGCTGGCCTTGGCTCGAAGAATTTCATACGCTTCCCTTAGCTGCTCACGGAGGCCGGCTTCGTTACACAAGGCATTCACGGCGGCTCGAACCACGGCCTCGCGGTTTCCGGGGTCGGAAGCGTCCGGGCTTAGAACGCTCTGGGAGTAAGGAAACAATGAAAAAAGCCCCTCTGTCTTGAGTGTATTGCCGGTAAGCGGGACGACGGGCGTCTGTGTCCGAATGCAGAACACGCATGGGTGATAGCGGTCGCTTATGACGAGTCGGAAGCGCGATAGGAGGTCAATGAAACGCGGATGGCTGGTAGCTCTCTTCATGGCTGGGGCGCCGGACTCCCGAACGATCTGCGCCATCAACAGGCTGTCCTGCTTAAGGGAGCTCGATAGCAGGACCACACCCAAATTCAGTCTGCTCCGCAGTTCGCCCACAACTTGCGCCCAGCTCGATGCGTCGTGGCCCCTGTCCCCCCTCAGGATCAGTGCGATGGATTTTGCTGGGTCTACGGGAGTATCCCCGAAGACGTCCGCTATTTCTTCGCACTCCTCCACGGATGCGAAGATTGCGGCGTCGGCTCCTACTTCTATCTTATCTGCGTCAACGCCGCACTTTACGAGTTCGTCGCGCGAAAGCGGCTCTCGCACCACTATCGTCCCGATGGGCCTGAAGACGTGAGAAACCAGCGCGCGGAGTACATCGTCCTTCACGTCCACAGACATATTGCACGCGACCACTTCCTTCTCCAGCCGCACGGCAACGTGTAGCTCGAACAGGCGGCGCACCAGGGCATCGCCATAGTAGTCGGCCAGGTAGCCATCTCCGTTGTAGATCACCGTATCGAACCGGGCCAGCTCGAACAGCCGCTTCTCTATATGCCGCATCCCCCAAATACTTGGAAGCAGCCGACACAGCACTCGTTCGATCACCCTCCTCTCAGGCTCGATAATCAAGTTCGGTGCCTCCAGGAAGGTCTTTTCTCGCCGCTCGTCCCATGCCGGGCGCCGCAACTCCCCGATTTCTCTACGAATAGAGTATATATCGTGCAGGTTCTTCGGACTTACCGGCAGCCGACGCCCGATCTTGCAAAGGAGCCCGTAAAAGCGACTGGCGTGCAGCCGCGACCTCCACCAGTACCTGCCGAAGCTGTCCTCGGGTATTTCATAGGCATATCTCAGCCGCCGGATCATGGATTCAGCCAGGTCGTCAAACCTACGTATCGCCATTGCGGGGTCATCTCCCAGGTAAGCCCTGTTCAGCAGACTTGAAATCGGAGATTCATTGAAGAGCCTGATCCAGTGGGTATGCCCAAGTCGTTCGCGAACCAGGTTTAGCAGGCCTTCCGACAGCGCACGGCTGCCCATATTGTCGTGAGTTGGAGATTGATAGTGCAGTATGGCGGTCTTTCTCGGCACGTTTACGATGTGATCTTCTGCGGCTCCGCGCATCACGGGCTTGCCGTGCCATTTCGCGGCCGATAGATCAACCTCCGAGGCCGGATAACCGAGAAAAACCGCGCTCTGGAGTTTGAGCGTGTTGGGGACATCAAACCGCTTGTAAAGCTCCACCACATTCTCTCCATGCGCGCCCTGCCAGTAGGGGCTTACGTTTACCCACAACGCACCCAAGCCCAGCGACTCAGCAACGAGAAGGATGTTCATAGCTGCTGCAGCAGCATCAAAGTACTGCAGCCTTGCTTTGTGGGGATCATCCCACCAGCCTTTGTAGTAAGTTGCGTTGGTGTCCGTGTATATGAGGATCGCGGCCTGGGGGTTTACAACCTTCTTGGCTTTCAATAGGGCTTCGAGGTCTTCCTTCTTCGTGGTGACTACGAACCTGACTTCCTGCTGGTTGCAGCCGGTGGGAGCCCATATCGCTGCCTCCACCAGTTTCTTGAGGGTTGCAGCGTCAACCGGTGTGTCGGTAAACTTCCGGCAGGATCTCCTGGACTTGATGATTCCTATGAGCAGGTTGTAGGTATCCTGGCCGCGGTTTTCGCCAAGGGTATCCATAAGTCCCCCGCACTCGGTGGTTGTTTTAGGTTGCTGTCACGGAGACTGCGAAAGCTCGCGGAGGCGCTGAGCGTCTCGTGTGTGATGCGACTAGCAAACTATATCACCCGCGGGGATGCCGTGTCAACGGCGCCGGCTTTCGGCGGATGTCGCGGCTGCGGTGGGCTTGGCCTTCGACAGGCCATCGTACATCTTCACTAGCTCTGCCGCCGCTGTGTTCCAGTCATATCGCTCTTTCACAGCCTCTGCGCCGCTCATGCCGAGCCGCCGTGCGAGCTCGCGGTTTTCATATAGTCTCAAAATGCACTCAGCAAGATCATCCGGCCTGCTCGCGTGGAAAACAAGACCGGCCCTCGCATCATTGACGATCCTCGCCAACGGCGGGCAGTCGCTCACGATTACAGGCTTGGCAAACCCCATGTAGTCGAACAACTTGTTGGGGATCGTGTTGTCCCGGTGAGGGTTCCGCTGGTGTGGAACCAGGCCGACATCGCTGGCAGCTATATAGCCCGGCACCTTCTCAAACGGCTGCCAGCCGACCAATGCTACAGAGTCTTCCACACCGAGCTCCTTCACCAGGTTGCGCAGGCGGGCCAGGTAGCCAGTATCCCCTCCCGAGTCACCAACCACCACCAGTTTCGCATCAGGCGCTTTCCCTTCTAAGAGTGCCATGGCCCGAATCGCAATATCCACACCCCTGTCCGAACAGATATACCCTACGTAGCTCAACACGAACTTCCCTGAGCGCTCGGGGTTCAGCTGTACGCCCGCGCTATATGCCCTCAAGTATTCGAGGTCCACGTAATTCGGCACCACATGGACCTTCTCAGGCTCGATGCCATATCTGAGCATGTAATCGCGGCCTTCCTCGATCACCACGACGATCCGGTCGGCCGCCCGAACGCAGCGCCGCTGATAGTTGTGCCACAGGGTCTGATTGGCAGTGACCAGGTGACGTAGTTTGAAGGAGCCGCCCACATAGGCACGAACCGCGGAGGCGTAGTTCTCATGTAAGTCGGCCACAACCGGGATGCCGAGCCTTCGGCCCACGCGTATGCCCGCCCATACGTTGGGGAGGTCATGGACGTGCAGCACGTCCACCTGGCTCTCCACAGCGAATTTCTCGATCCGCTCCTCTACAGGGATGCTGAGAAAAGACATGCGCCTGACAAACGTCAGCGCTTTTTGAACTTCGCCGGGTCTAGGGGGAGCATACGTCTGCAGGGTCAGCCCATCGGTAGGGATTACCCTTTGGTTGGTCGGCTGCTCCTGCACCAGGGCTACGACCTCATGTCCTGCCGCCGCGAGGCTCCGCGCCTCCTTCTTGATGCGCACGTCCACCGGGTGCTCGCAGAGCACAAATCCGATCTTCACGGTTTCTCTCCTGATGCTTTCCGTCGCCACATGCATATTCAATCCCGGAATGGCTCAGTCCTCCGTCCTGTAGCCCACTCGCGTTCCCTAAAATGCATCGCACCATGCGCAGTTTGCTTCCTCGCTGATAAACCTAGACATTCTCAGGGACAAGAGCAAAGCATGGGTTGGCTCTGGAGGAAATGTGCTCTGGTAAAGCGAATTGTTTTTCCGACGGCACGCCTAGTAAGGGGCAGGCATTCATAACGCAAACGGAGCCGAATTTTGAGCCTTGCAGGCAAGAAGATAATAATGGCAGAGCATCTGGATTGGGACAGCCCATGCCAGGTAGGGAGTCATGCCTACGCAGACTACTTCCTGCGTGATGGCGCCCAGGTGCTCTGGTTCACCTCTGCCTGGAGTCTGCCATCTCTCATCTTCTCGAAAAACTCAACCTGGGTTAAGGTCGAGCGTTGGTTAGCGAATGCCAGGGCAGAGGTCCGGCCCGGGCTGTATGTGTATTCACCGTTTACCTGTCTGCCTAGCAAGAACAAACCTCTGCTGCGTTCACACCTTGCTGCAAGGCATGGTTTGCGATATACTATCCCGCGGGTGACCTCCTGGCTGAAGTCGAGGGGATGGGGCGAAGTTGATCTGCTATGGACAACGAATGTGGTGCACGCTGATCTCCTTGACATGGTACGCTACAAGCGTTCCGCTTATCGTATAGCTGACATGACCGCAGCGTACAAAGATGTCACACCTGCCTTTCGCAAGGTGGAGGATGAAGTCATCGCGCGCGTAGATCAGGTGTTCGTTGCCAGCCGAGCGATGCAAGACTACGTTGTACGGCTCAACAAGAATTGCCAGTACCTGCCTAACGGAGTTTATCTTGACCGCTTTCGCAACAGCAGTTACCCGGCAGAATACCACGACATGCCCTCTCCCAAAGCCATATACGTCGGGGCAATTGACGAACGTTTGGATATCAACCTCCTGCGTGTCTTGGCAGAGCAACTGCCCGATGTCAGCTTTTGCCTTATCGGACCTGTAAGCGTGGACGTCTCAGCGCTCGTGCGAGCCTCCAACGTGTACTTATTGGGTTGCAGAGAGCAATCGCAGCTGGCTGGCTACTTAGAACATGCAGACGTTGGGATCATCCCGTTTGTGAGGAATGACCTCACTCAGCACGTAAGTCCGCTCAAACTGTTGCAATACTTCGCGTCCGGGCTGCCAGTTGTATCAACGGACCTTGCGGAGATTCGTTCCCTTGGCTCCCCAGCGCTGCTGGCGTGCGGCGCAAAGGAATTTGCAGATGCTACCCTGGAGGCTTTACGCGGCGGCAGGAATCGTCCAGAGTACGCCCGGCATGCCTCCGATAACACATGGGAAAGCCGCTACAAGGTCGTGAGGGCTTGGTTCTCGTCTTGTAGCGCCGAGCTGGCCCGCGTGACGTAGCTTTGTACAGATACGGTCTGCGCGGCTTCGGCATGCTAAGAGAACACCACCCTGGAATACGAGCGCAGAGGTCGGGCGCGGTTCGAGGAATGTTTCGACCAGAAGCGGGAGACTGAGGCCATACAGGGCGTATATGATGATCTTTTGGAGCCGAGCGAGCAGCATGCCTAGAGCCTCTGGTGGGCTGCTTGGAGGCAGCCCGCGTGGCTGAGGGCCGGGAGACAGAGAACTTCGTCGTGCTGGACGAGGCCATCGCGCCGAAGAAGCCGGCTAAGCCGAGGGTGATGCTTACTCTGGCTGCCGCTCTCATGATGGGTCCGATATTCGGCGTCCTGGCAGCCACAGCACAGGGACTCCCCGCCCGGAAGTAACTAAGGTGGCCGACCGCACCTATCAAAATAGTCTAATGGATATCAGCCATGGCTGTGCAGACTGACAATGTACCAACGACGGGGGACACAGCAACCAAGCTAGGACGCTCCGCGGTGCTGATAACAGCTTTCACCGCGATTCAGATATTCTTTCAGTTCTTTATGCAGATCTTACTAGCGGCGAAGTTCGGTGCAGCGCGGGCACTCGACTCATACTTTGCTGCGCTTACCATCCCCATCTTTGTTTCGAGCTTATTCACTGGTGTGGTTTATGTCACGCTTGTACCGATCATAACCGAATGTCGGGCAAACGCCAGCAGTACAAGAGCCATCGATCTTGGTATCCAATTCGCTCGTGCTACGTTTCTCGCCGTTGGAGCATTCGCGGCGATCATAAGTATACTTTCCAGAATCGTGGCCAAGCTACTTGTTCCCGGATTTGATTCTGAATCCCTACGCCTTACAGCAGAGTTACTGAGAATCAATGCCACGTCAACCGTATTCTCAGGGACATCAATTGTGCTGGCTTGCATTTACTACTCCCGCCGACAATTCTTCCTGCCTGTGTTCGCACCGGTAGCAGGAGGCGTAATCACACTGGCTGCAATAGTTTTGTACTCAAATAGGCTAGGGATTTATGCAGCCGCCTGGGGTATGCTTGCTGGAAGCGTGGCTGGCCTCATCCTCCTTATTCCTGCCCTTCTTAGGGCTGGGGCACGCTTTTTCACATTCAGCTTCGATCATCCTGGACTGAAAACCGGCTTGCGACTTATGGCTCCGCTCCTAATAGCTTCTGTCCTTGTACGCACAACGTTGATTACAGACAGGATATTCGCATCCTACCTAGGTGAGGGTACAATCTCCCACATCAGCTTTGCTAGCCGGATAACCACGGTTGTCATTGCGCTAAGCGTACAAGGGATCTCGGTATCAATATTCCCTCTCTTGTCCAACGCCGCAGCGAAAGGAGACATGGCTGGATTAAGCAGACTGTTGCACCTCAGTCTGAGGTGGAGCATTATTGCTACAGGTCTTGTCATGGCAACTGTACTGGCGCTGGGGTGCGAAGTGGTAAATCTGCTGCTGAAACACGGCGAAGTACTTCCCTCTGATAGTATGGCCATATCAGCGTTGCTAGTTTTGTACACTGGCATGCTGGCAGCCCACATCATCGGAAATGGAGTTGTTTCAACGCTCTATTCTCTGAGGGCATCGCGCTTGGTGGCCCTGATCAGCGGCGTAGGGGCGGCATTGTACGTGCCAGCCGTAGCAATACTTGCAAGCCTCTTCGGGGCAAAGGGCATCGCAGCCGCATCATCAATATTAGCACTTTCGAACCTTTCTTGGTTCGTTGTGTTCCTCCACAGGCGCTGGGTCAGGCTGCATTGGTCGCAGATTGCACACTACTTGGCCTGCACAGCTGTTGCAGCGTTGGCCGCTGCTGCTATTGAGATGCTTATTCATGGCACGTGGGCTAAGACCGACGCCGACATTCTGCAGAGAGCAACCCAACTGATGGTCACATTTGCCGCCGGATTGGTGATATACTGGGTTTGCCTAGCTGCGATGAGGTTGGAAGAAGCCAGGTGGCTATGGCAACGTAGTGTGCGACAGCTTGTAAAAGGCAAGTCAGCTTGACATGCCCGGCCAGCCTACATTAACCGGTCATAAGTAACTTGTAAGGCAAGCGCAACTTTGCTTTGAGCACCGCAATGGACTATGATGGAGCCCGCATGTCACGCTCACACCCAATGGCGGGACCGCTGCGCGGCAGTTCGAAGACAGGAACTCCTTGCACGTTAACGCGGTTATGATGAGAATCCTAGTTGTCACACCAACTTATCTACCCATCGTAGGCGGCGCAGAAGTCGGCATCTATGAGGTCTACCGCCGACTTGCAGCGCGACATCAGGTGCGCATTCTGACGCCAGACCTGACCGGACATATCCGAGGCTGCCCTGTGTCACCGGTCGAGTTCGTCCATGAGCTAGACGTGATAAGGTTCCGCGACACCTGGTCAGGAATGAACCTACGAGGACATCGGGTCACAAGAGGCATGATCCCGCCCTTTTCACTATCCCAGATTTTCCATCTTGCGAGGCAGGTCCGCGAGTTTGCGCCCGATGTCATCAATATGCACTATGCGATACCTGGAGGCCTTGCTGCGGTCATCAGTCAAAGACTTCTAAGGGTTCCGGTAGTCCTGTCACTGGTTGGCCGGGACGTGCCGGGTCCGCACACCCCTCCCATGTGGAAGCGCTACGTGAAGGCTATTGCTGGTCAGTGTGCCAGGACCATTCTGATCAGCGACTACTGTCGCCATAGCGTTTTTGGCAGAAATGCCCCCCGTAGTTCCAAGGTCATCCCATACGGTACCGATCTGAATAAGTTCAAGTTTCACGTCAACAAGGCTGATATCAGAGCAAAGCTGTGTCTGCCGCCGGATGGCACACTGCTACTGGCGGTACAAAGACTAGTGACCGAAAAGCGTGTGGATGTGGTCATCCGTGCGGCAGGCGTGCTGGCGGCCGAGAACAGGAAGTTGCTCCTGGCGATAGTAGGGACAGGCCCGTGCATGGGTGAACTGATACAATTGGCAACCTCTGCAGGCTTGAATGGTCAAATGCGGTTCCTGGGCCAAGTGCCCCGAGAAGAATTGGTATCCTTATACCAGGCGGCCGACATATTCGTCTTCCACTCGACCTACGAGACATTTGGCGTCGTTCTGGTTGAAGCAATGGCTGCAGGACTCCCCATTGTCACTGTAAACAACACGGCGATTCCGGAACTGGTGAGAGATGGGGAGAACGGTATTCTGGTACAGCAAAACGATCATTCTGCAATGGCCGCTGCGGTTAACACACTCATAGGCGACCCCGCCCTACGTGCGAAGATGGGAGAGTTTGGGGGGCGATTGGCGGCCAAGTATGATTGGCAGACTATCGCTGAACAATACGAAGACGTGTTATACGAGGCAGCAGCACATCAAAAGCAACGGTAGAAACCAATGGCGACTATTCTCTATGTCAACCCATCGGGCGATATCAGCGGGGCGGAAAACAGCCTTCTCTCCCTGATCGAAGCGCTGGGCAATAGAGTTCGGCCGCTCGTAGCCTGCCCATCCCCTGGCAAACTCTCGCAGAGATGTCATGAAATGAATGTGCCTGTCTTCCCTATACCTTTTGACAATCCAAAACGCAGTACCCTCTATTCCATGTTCATCTTGAGGCCGATTCAAAACCGAAGACTTATTTCGTGTCTCGACGAGATAGTACGAACCGAGAAGGTCGACCTAATACATGCCAACTCGTACCTTGTCGGACTGGCATCAAGTGTTGCAGGCAATCAAGCCGGGATTCCAGTAGTATGGCACATCCGCGATATCCGTTACGGGCTTAAGCGCATTATAATACGGCGGACTGTGGATTGTTTTCCGGATCGAGTGCTGGTAGTATCCCAGGCAGTGAAAGAGGCCCTGGGCGAGCGCACTAACGGCAAGGTACAAGTGGTGTACAATGGGATAAGGCCGCGGACCATCACAGACGACCAGCAGGTCTGGAATCGGGCCGAGCTAAGCATCGCTCCCGACGAACCCCTGGTCGGAAACGCAGGCATACTCACCCGCTGGAAAGGCCAGGACCTGTTTCTTCGGATGGCGCGTAGCGTGCTCGAAAGAATTCCAAACGCCAGATTCCTGATGATCGGGTCCGCCCACCCGCAGAGCCTGGGCTTCGATGTCGCACTGAAGAAACTGGTTGCGAAACTCGGAATACAGGACAGGGTCATCTTTACAGGATTCAGGCAGGATGCTCTATCCCTCATCGCTAGCCTCGATGTTTACGTACACGCAGCCCGCGAACCGGACCCGCTACCTCGAGCGGTGCTGGAAGCTATGTCGGTAGGCACTCCCGTAGTAGCGCCGGCAAATGGTGGAATCCCCGAGGCAATAATTGATGGCGAGTCGGGACTGCTCTACCGCACAGCGGATGTGAATGAGGCAGCGTCCCACGTGATAAAACTATTGAAATGCCGCGATCTGTCTCGGAAGATCGGTGAAGCCGCGAAGGAGCGTATTCGCTGCTGCTTCTCGATGGAAAAATGCGCACAAGCGATATGGCAGGTATACGCCGAGCTGTTACTCCAGGAAGTTCGAGGCGAAGCAGCCAGGCTGCATGAGCTAGGATGGCGGGTATGAAGGTTGCAGTGGGCCGTCGCCCGCGCTGTGTTACAATTGACAAGAACATTGCCGGGAGTATCCTTGGCGCAGCGGCCGGGCGCGGTTCGAGGAATGCTTCGACCAGAGCCGAGAGACTGAGGCCGTGCAGGGCGTATACAACGATGTTCTGGGGCCGAGCAGGCAGCACACCTAGAGCCTCTGGTGGGCTGCCTGGCAGCAGCCCGCGCCGAAGTACTACGACAATTCACAAAGGATGACCAATGGTTGCCGCCTCTGCCATATGCTTAGCGGTGTCTTTCTTGTATATGGCCTATGTCGTGGTCCGAAAGAACATTCCGCTCGCCTCTAACTACGGCGTTTACTTCTTGTTCTCGGTCTTGTACTCTGTTCTTCCGCTGCTGACTTACCTTGGGATTCAGCCGCGATATTGGTTTGTGCACTGGTCGTTGCACGAGTCGAAGTTGCTCATTTCGACGCAGGTCGCGCTGGTTGCCGCGTGCAGCATGATTTTCGCGTACGTATTCCATACTAAATACAGGTCCGGCAGCACGCACGTACAGCGAAAATCCTCCGTAACCAGGGACGGTTTTCGATATCCGCTCTTTGCCACGTATATCGTTGCCTGTGCCATCCTCCTGTATTTCGGCCATAAGTATAGCTATACCTCCGGCCGAGGCGAATTAGTCCACTCACTGATTTCGAATGCTAAGGTCATACTGGCCTCGATGTATATAGTTTACCTGGTAAGGTACGGTGTTGACCGCTACCTCGCCGTAATGTTTGTTGGGTTTGCTGCACTGCTTCTGGTGGAGCAGTCGCGGTGGTACTTTATCAGCATATTGGTTGCCACAGCCATGTACTTGCAGGTGACTGGGCGAATCAACAACCGACGACTGCTATTAGCGGCTCTACCTATCGTGGCCTTATTGTCATACGTGGGCATCTACCGTTGCGGAGTCCCATTCGAGCATGCAACCTTGCTACTGAGCCCATTTTACATCGAGGCCGATTATGGGTCGTATGTTATTCTCCAAACCTATGATTTGATCTACGGCGGACATGTTTGCTTCTACACATTCTTTTCCGACTACGTGGTTGACCCAATCATATACCTCATTCCACGGATCATGTTCATGGGCTTCGGGCTTTGTAAGGATACCATCGGGGTGCTGCCCACCTTTATATCCGCGCACGAAGGGTATTTGCATGAGTCCTACGCGCCGCAGGGCGGTTTTCACTATATCGCGCAGGCGTCCAGCGCGGTTCCATTTGTCGGTCCGCTGATAATCACCTACGCTTTTGCATGGTTCACGGTCGCCGTCGAGAACAGGAAATTCAAGACCAGTCTTCACAACCTATCGTACTATCTGTACTCGGCTGCGTTTATGTTCGTATTCATCAAGACTCGCTTCGATCTGACCGTAAAGTACTACCTGACGCTTACTATCCCCGCCTTTCTCCTGTTTGGCCTTATAGCCGGGCTTGTCTCAAGGATGAAAGCATCGAAATGAACGTCGGCATTAACGCACAATTATGTTCGCCCTCGTCTTCGTACCGGAATGCCGGCATATCTCGGTACATCCGCCAGCTCGTCACCTCCCTCGGGGGGTGCCGCCATGCTCCGGAGATGCACCTGTTTCTCCCCGGTATCAACAATGACGAATTTCCTCCGCGCTGCGTGCTGCATCGCTGCTCCTGGACCAAAGAGAACCCAATGGCCCGAATAGCCTGGGAACAGACTTCGCTGCCC
>Ga0307379_10000477_pt1 | contig 67876 bp, 61 predicted proteins | sample UN2MG_FD_202237 | JGI IMG/M metagenome (GOLD analysis project Ga0307379, IMG submission 202237) | Soil microbial communities from Risofladan, Vaasa, Finland - UN-2 | ecosystem: Environmental > Terrestrial > Soil > Coastal area > Acid sulfate soil | place: Finland: Risofladan, Vaasa | collected... | reverse complement strand
TATAATTCCAGGTGGTAAATGTACAACAAGCGATTTAACAAAAATGCATCATGATTTACTTAAGAATGATCCTTTCATAAGTGAAGCTATAGGCAAAAACGCTAAAATTGAAAAAATGAAGGCTGCACCAATAAGATTTGGAGGAATCTCCAAAAGCTATGGTGATAATTTGTTAATCATTGGTGATGCAGCAGGTCAAATTGATCCGTTAACTGGTGAAGGAATTCAGTATGCAATGGATGCGGGTGAAATAGCAGCAAAGACTGTTAAAGAAGCGTTTCAAAAGAATAGATTTGATAAAAGATTTTTACGGAAATATCAAAGAAGATGGATGCGTTCTTTCGGTAGAGATTTTAAATGGTCTGCAAGAATGGTAAAAGCTTTAGTTAGATATCCCATTTTTCTTGATGCTTTTGCTAGTTTATGTAATAGGAAAGGAGACAAATTCATGACGGAATGGGGAAAGATAATGACAGGTTCAAAAACGAAGCTTAATTTCTTTTTACCAAATTTAGCTTTTCCTCTACTGGCTGAAATTATACGTTTGAAAAGAAAACAAAGAAAGAAGAAAGAATAGGATTATTTCCAATTATTCTTCTTTTATTTCTTTACTATCAGCACTTAATCCTAATTCTTCAGAGAAGATCAATCGTAATTCAGGTTTTATTTCAAAGGATACAATCCTACCATCTCTATGTTTATTTAAGAAATTCAATGCAGCCATTTGATTCAGGTACCGGGAAAGATTTCCTTGGTCCATGCCCAATTCATCAGCTAAAGCAGTTCCCACAATTGGACCACCATCTTTATCACTAATTATAACTTCCAAGATATCTCGCATTTTTGGTGTTAAAATTTGCTTTATACGCTCACTTTGAGCATCTTTAAGCTTCTCTCGAGCAAATTCAACTCCTCCTTGCACCGAATCAAAATCAACTTTCTGTGAATTATTTTGTGCAGCTACATCTAAAATTGATCTTAAAACCAAAAGTAACATACGAGGATTACCTGTTGCATATTCTTTGTTTACTTTAGAAATTACTTCTTCATCAAATGGCATTAAACTTTCAGGTTGATCTGGACGAAAAGTATTCAATCTTTTACGAACTATTTCAATAGCAGTTTTATCATTAACAGGTTTAAATTCAATTTCTACATGTACACGAGTCGCAACTGCAGGATGAATTTCTTTTAGTGAAGCCCAAGCATTTGGTGTCGAACAAATAACAGTAATATGTTTTGGAATACCAACAGCATGACTGAAAAACTCTCTCAGAATTTCGAATGTCTTTCTAATTTCTCTTTGAATGCTAGCTTCAATAATTTCCTCAAATTCATCTATAACTAAACCAGAGATAAGATCATTCTCACTTATTTTCTTGAAAAGTCTAGCTAAATCTTGTCCTGCTTCATAGGGTTTGAATTTAGATTCAGGTAAGGAATTAATTTCTCTATATTTTGCCCACAATTTAGTAGCTAATTCTTTTACCTCTTCAGGAGCAGTGGCATTATCTTGTAAAGGAATACAGACACTTTCAAATAAAGCATAAGTAACAATACCAGGACTCCCACCTGGTAATTTTGTATAAAAAACAAATGCATTTTTTCGCTTCAAAGTTTCCTTTATTGAACTTGCTCTAATTGATTTTCCAGATCCATATTCACCAATTAAAGCAACAGTAGCTGAACCTCCATTTAAAATAGTGGATAAATTAGAAGCAATTTTTTTATCAGCAGCTGTTATCACATGCATGTTTACTATTTCTTCTGAAGTCATAGATTCAGCTGAAATTTTATCAAAAGGATTTCTTTTCAAATTATATTTTTTAAGATATTCATCTTCACTAAGCATTTCATCATATATCGACAATAATGCCACCTACGGAACTGGTTTATTATTTCTAATTTTAACAAGTAATAAAGTTATGTGTATTCAAGTAAATGAATGTTATTGTTTGTAACTAAAAGTAATAAAAAAAGAAGATAGTGCTAAACATTATGTTTGTAACTATAAGCACTAACAATACTACTGTTATCTAGTTTCTTAAAATTGACAAAGAATTCAATAAATAATGAGGCAAATACTAAATCGACAGCATCAACGACAAGAAGAGGCCAAGAGATTTCACCAATAATGAAGAAAACCAAGAAGAGAATAAATAAGGAAAACTTAGAAATTATACCAGAAGAAACAACTAGATGGTTTTTGGTTATATCTAAACCAACAAGAAAATATCTGAAACCTGATATTGCGACCAACAAAAGGAAAGAATATAACCATATATAGACTATTGGATCTTGCTCAAGTCCAAAAAATGGTAAAAAGGACTCAACGGTCGGTGAAAGAATACTAAAAACCACTGCAGCACCTATATTCCAAACACCAGCAATTATGAACAGAAATTTATAATAGATTGCTTTATTCATTCTCTCACTCTCAATGATTGTAATGTAGCTATAATTAAGATGATAACTATATAGTAACCTCTAATTTTAATAATCTTTTCTAGAGAAGGGACTAAAGTCGAAATAAAAAGTTCCTCTTTTCTTAATTTTTCATTTATTTCAATAGGTGATTCTTCAAGAGTGAAAAGAGAAGGATATGACCAGGACTCATATCCTTCCCTAAGAACCTCCCTCGGTAACATTTTTCACTCTCTGAAATCTTCGCTGTGGAAAATACCCATTGGATAAATTCCTTCAGTGGGAATAGCATCTACTTTTTCAGTAATTTTCTTTACAGATTCTAAGTCTTTTGCATCCCATTGACAAAGGATTTTGATTATTTTACCCTCTTCGTTGAAGAGGCTCCAACTTTTTATCCAATAAGCATCTTTGGTATTGTGCGCTTTGAAAGCTTTACCAATTGGAGTTGCTTCTTCGATTGTAGCTGGGACAGGAACTGGATGAATTACTAGGAATTTTGGCATGTTATTTTTTCACCTCCATTTATTAGTTTGGTACACCTTCTGGTAAGCTGGCATCATGATATTGAGACCAACCAAAAAGATGATAGGATTGTATTGGTTCTAATCCGAAAAATGATAGAGCAACATAGACAATTTCAAATACGAAATCTCGATCGAAAACATTAGCCATAGCTATTCGCAAGTGATTATTGGAAAAAACATGACCTTTTGCGGAATTAATAACACTCATCTTATCAGAAAATATCGTAGGCATTTCTGGTGGTGGGAAATAACAATAATTATAGATCAATTGTTTTTCAAAAAGCACCCATTCAATTTTGTGAAAAGTGTCAATGAATTTTGTTTCAAGTTGAACTTTTTCTTCACCCTCAGCAACAACATAATCATCATAGATTCTTTGTAATTTGACAATCTTTCGTTCAAGTTGTGTACAACGGTGTTGAATCAAACCATCTAGGAACATATCCTCTAATGTATATAAGATATTTTCAAAGGTATCCCCTGGCATTCGTGGTCGATAATGGTTAACAATATCGTAATCTCCACTAGCAAGAATAGCATTGATATCTTCTTCTGCTCGCAAGGTAAATTTGATACCATACTCTAAAGCTTCAGCAAAGGCTTCTTCAAAGAGCTGCACTTGCATATCAGCTACAATAGGTATTGGAAAGAATCCCTCCCAAATATAATCTACTTCTATGTATTCTTTTTCTTTGTATCCCAATGTTGATATCGTAGAGACAGGCAAACATAGGATCAAAACAAAAGTTACTATTGCAGTTTTTCTAAAGTTTATTTTGTTCTCCTCCAAGATTTTTGTAGTGTGACAAAATATATATTCGATGCTATTTAAATATTTTGTAGTTCTACAAAAAATAAATGAAAAAGAAGACCGGGATTAAATCCGGTCTAAAAATATAGAAAGAGTCAATTCTAAGCAGGCAAGCAATTTGGCAATGTAGTATCATGACAAGTAGAATAACCAAAAGCGTGGTAAAAAATGTCTACAAATGTAAATCCAAAACCTAGTAGATAATCAACAACCACGGTTCGATCAATAGCTCGTGAGAAAGCTAATCGAAGGTCCTCATCACTGAAAGCGTATCCAGGTAAGCAATTTGGAGTCAAATGTTTTAGCATAAGGTTTCCTTCAAGATTCACAAATTTAGCTAAAGGCATAATTAATTGCTTTTCCCAAAGTCGTTCTTCACAATCATGGAATTTATCATACATATCATCAATAAAGGATGCATCAGCAATACTTGGATCAGCCACATATGCTTGAAGCATGCCCCAAAGTTTCAATGAAAATTTATTATACTTAACATCATTGTGTCTTAGGTAATAGTAATTATAGCCCATGTTTCCATAAGCACAATTGAATATATTGTCAGCAGACCCTGTATAAGTATTCATAGATCCTCCATAGTAAATATCCCAATCGTTTGTCATCATTATCAAATATTGGAAATAGTTCCAATCACTAATGTATATGGGATTAACAACTAACCCCAAGCTTTCAGCACTTTCAATAATTTCATCAACGACCACTTGTTCTTCTTGATAATAGATAAAAATCAAGAAATCAATTTCTGTGGGTTCTTCAGCCGTTATTGAAAATACTGTCACCGTTGGTAAACAAAGTAATAGAATAAATAATGCTAGTTTTTTGTGTTTTAGTCTTATTGTTTTCTCCTCCCGAAATAGTTTCGTAGTGTGACTAAATATAAGTTAGTTGTTATATAAATATTTTGTAGTTCGACGAAAACATTTTTATGTAATAGAGAGATTGTTAATACAAGTGGTTAGTATGTCAGATGAGAGAAGGAAGGTCGGTCGTCCGAGAAAATATGACACACGATCAGAACGACAAAAGGCCTATCACGAACGTAAAAAAGAGAAAATGAAAACATTGGAAGAACAGGTTACAAAATTAGAGAAACAAAGACTCTTTTCTTCTGATGGAAATGCAGCTGTTTTTGAGAACGTAATTTTTCAAGATATTACATCGTTTGCTTGGAAGAAGATTACTCCAAGCGAAATTGCTCTTATGGGAATACAAGATTTGGAAACTATGGTAGACGAATTCCGGGGGCGAATTGATCAACATTCCTCCTTTGATGTTGCTCTTGAAAACATTACACTTGGTATTATTAGTAAAAATTCTCTGGCAACCAAAGATGAACCACCTTTAAGAAAAATAGATGAGATTGACAGTCGTATCAAAGAAAATATCAAGAATTTAGAGGAAAGAATGCAACAACAAACTTTGCTTTATTTAATGGAAGCTGAGCTTGCTAATCGTGAACGATTAGATAGTAGAAAAACCAAATTGGATCTCTTTGAAACGAAGGTTGAAGAATTAGAAAAAGAGGTATTAGAGAAGAAAATTAAAGTAAAGAAAGAAGCTCAATAGTCTACGAGCTAATTTTTCACTTATTTTTGTCAATAACATTTAATTTGTAAAACAAATATAATAATAAGTTACTAGAGTTAGAATAGCAATTAAATCGAGTGGTTATTTCCTTTCTAACCTAAAGGCACAATCTCAGAAGGACCAGGGTTATAATGGAAGAAGGTTTAGTAAAAGTAGAAAATCTAATTAAAGCCCACAAACATGCAGAATGTTTTGAAGCTATTGAAGAAATGGAGAAGCTAAACAATTTAACTAAAGCTCAGAAGAAAAAGATTTCCAGCTATAAAGTTAATTGCTATATAGGATTGAGAAAATTTTCTGAAGCTTATGCTGAATTTGATCAAGCAATTGAAAAATATACCAAAGAAAAGAATTGGGAACTTGTTTTAGAGAATTATACTAATAAAATTAGAACAAAGTTTAATGAGGGTAAGAATGAAGATGCGTTGAAATTAATAGAAGAAGGTTTTATGATAATAGATCAAACTGGTAAATTAACAACTGCATTGATAGAGAAAAAGGGTGAATTGATATTTTGGAAAGGTCACATATACTTATTTTCAAATAACAAAGATGAAGCTCTTAAATATTTACAAGAAGCGATTGATTTTGCAGAAAAAAATAACCTCGATAAAACCTTAAATCATGCTAAACATAGACTAGGTAATCTCTATAGTTTTTTGGGAGAGTATGAGATTGCACTTCAATTAACGGAAGAAGCATATAACTACTTCAATGAAAAAAATGATAAATTTATTGCTGCCGGTATAATACATAATCTAGGAGTAACATATGCTGAAGTTGGTGAGTATAAGAAATCTCGTGAGTGTTTTGAGAAAAAAGCTGAAATAGTTGATCCAACACCTCATGATATTGCTGCAATTGGTGATAGCTACTGGCGAGAAGGGGATATTGAAAAAGGTATAGAGGAAATGGAAAAGGGGCTAGAAAAAATACGAACTATTTTCAAAAATGGTGAAAAACATTCTGTTTATCAATTTATCCAAGCAAATCTTTTTCTTCGAATAGGAAAACATGATGAAGCCTTGGAGCTATATAATGATCTTATTTCACGAGCACAGAATAACCTCGGATATCCAGGTGGTTTTTATTTAATAGGTATAGCTCATGTTTACTACCATAAAGGAGAGCTTGATACTGCAATTGATTATGCTCAAAGAGCTTTAGACATTGCTGAAAAAGCAAATATGAGATATGGAGTTGGGTATGGTCATTTTATTCTAGGTAAAATTTACATCGAAAAAGGAGAAACAGAGAAAGCACTTCATCATTTACAAAGTTCACTTGATTTACGCTTAGCAATGGGAAATAAAAATGATTTATCTTTAACTTTTAGAGAGCTTATTACTTTCCTTTTAGATAATGAAAGTCTTGAAGATGTTGATGAATACTTTGATCAATTAGAGCAAATAGCTTCAACGACAGACAGCAGAGTTGTTAGACATAATTATCTTCTCTCTAAAGCATTGATACTCAAATCTAAAGGAAGACCAAAGTATTGGACACAAGCAATCGATATACTTGAAAAGATAGTTAGTGAGAAAATTTCAGATTACAATACATTGCTTGTTGCTTTAATCAATCTCTGTGAGATTTTACTGAATGAATTTAGTATCTCAGGTGTTCAAGAAGTACTTAATGATTTAGAAACCCATACAAGTAGACTACTTGATATTGCTCAGCGACAGAATTCTTACACATTAAGAGTTGAAGCTTACCATATTCGTATTATCACCCTCTGGCTTCAAGCCCAGCATTCAAAATTAGATATCAATATTCAAAATGCTCGTAGATTACTTCAGGAAGCTCGAGAACTTGCAGAATCCCATGGATTAGTAAAGCTAGCTACTAAAATTAGTAATCAAAACGAGAAAATGCTTGATCAATTAGAGAACTGGGATGAATTTATTAGGAAATATTATGAATTCATAAAAACAGGATAAAATAATGAAAGGTTGTAAATCTCCTAAAGACTTTCTAATTTAGATTATTAATTCCTCGCTATCCACTTTTCTATGTTTTAATGAAAGATTTTCTGGATTAAATATTATGCTATCAAATAATTCGACTTTCTTGTTATCTAATGACTTTGCAGCTGCAATTCTTCCTATTGCATCAGCTTTCATAATTCCAGAACCTGATGTGCCACTAACCCATTGAATATTAGATACTTTTTCAATTATGGGATTTTTATCAGGCCAGTAATAAGCGTAATAGCCAGCCCATTTAGAGAAAAGTTTGTAATCCTTTAATTTTGGGAAATAATGCCTTAATACTGGTTCAATCACTTCTCTAAAATAGCCTTCTTCTGCATCGGGGGGATAATTCTCCATCATAAAGGGATTCCCTAATTCATTCGCACAACCAACCACAAGGAGTTTGTTCTGTAAGAGAGGTTTTACATACACTCCCCCTGTTGGTAAAATTAAGATCGGAATTTTTTCTTTAGGATCTGAGGCTATTTGAGTAGCGTCAGCTAATTTCAAGGTAAATATCTGTCTCTTCTGGGGATAAATGTGAGAAGCTACTCCTATAGGCGTTAGTAATTCATTCATCCAAGCACCAGTTGTAAAAATATATGAGTCTTCAGCAGAATATTCTTTTCCAAAATTATCTTTTATTGAAATTATCTTAACATCTTTCCAAGGAGGGTAAAATTGTTCTTTATTTGATAAATTCACTTTTTTTATTTCAGTGTTGAACTGTATCGTTCCACCTATTTTTTGGAACTCTTCAGCATAATGATTTGCTAGTTTTATTGCTGATAGTGATCCACACCTATACCCGCAGAGTATATGATCAAGTTCCTTAAACTCCTCTGAACTTTCAATGTTTATTTGTAGATTTTCAGGTATTTCATTTCTAGATAAAATTTTAAAATTATCTTTTTGGTTATCTAATTTCTCTAATCCCTTTTGTGATTTTTTCCAACTTTCTTTTGAGAACATCCAAAAATAGCCTATATTATTCAGAGCTATTTTTTCTGCTATTGTTTCATAATACGCGATAGAGCATTTTGACAGAATCTGGCTGGTTTTTGATGAAAATAAATTTCTATAAAGAGCTGCACTTTTCGCAGTATTCCCTATTGCTACACGATCATTTTTTTCTATTAGTAGTATCTTCTTCTTTAGTGCATTTTTTTGAAGATGATAAGCAGTACTTGCACCAATTACTCCTGCTCCTATAATGATAACATCAAATTTCATCAAAACACCTTACTTTCTCATTGATTTCTTCATTATTTAATTATTTTTTAAATCATAAGAATAAAAGCAATTCATTTCATAATATAAATTGAATATTTTGTTTATTTACGCAGTGGTGTAGGGAATTTGACAATAAAAATGAATAAAAAAGAAAAATTAAGAAAAAGATAGATATCAAAATCTATCTCTTATTTATGTTAAGAAATCAGTTGGTAATAGTCGACCTTTATGTTTGTCAGATGTATAATCTGGGAAGATTATTGGTGAGGGCGGATTCTTTACTTTATGTTCATTACATAATGTATTGTAATTTGTGACATGCTCTAGGGTTAATTTTCCAAGAATGACTTTTGGCGCATTCTTTGCTGCAGAAATACCTGCAGCTCTACCAAAAACACTGATTTCCAACAAGCTATTCCCCATCAAACGGTTGCTTCCATGGGTTCCTCCGCAAACTTCTCCTGCAGCATAAAGATTCTTTATTGGAGTTTGAGCATTCTCATCAATTGTTAGACCACCGTTTTGATAGTGAAGAGTTGGATAAATTAATATCGGATCTTTAATCATATCGACTCCGAATCTTCCAAATTGTCTAACCATTGCAGCAAAATTCTTTTCAACGGTACCTTCACCATGGATGAGATCGATTAAAGGAGAGTCTAACCAGAGACCTGGTTGTCCTGATGGAGTAACTACTCCATTTCCTTTACCTAGACACTCACGAATGAGTAAGCTTGCTTCAACATCTCTTGTTTCTAATGGGAAGCAGAATTGTTCTCCATTTTTATTAAGTACTTGAGCACCTTTACCACGAACTTTCTCAGTCACTAATAAACCAACTATTTGTTCAGGAAAAGCTGCACCAGTTGGGTGATATTGAACTGATTTCATTAATTTCAAAGGAGCACCAGCACGGTAACCCATAACACAACCATCAAAGGTAGCACCGTAATGATTAGTAGTGGGGAATCCTTGTATGTGTAAACGACCGAAACCACCTGTGGTGATAATTGTTGCTTTTGCTCGAACAATGATATATTCTTTACTGTCTAGATTCAATAAAACTGCTCCAGCTACTTGCCCTTTATCATCTTTGAGTAATTCAACAGCAGGTGAGAATTCTACAATTGGTATTTTATTGTTGAAAACTTCATCTCGAAGAGTTTTCATAATCTCTGCACCAGAGAAATCTTTAGCAAAGTGCATTCTCTTCCTTGAGGTGCCTCCACCATGGATTGCTTCCATTTCACCACTGTCAAGTTTATCAAACATCATACCAAGTTCTTCATACCATTTTAGCATGAAGGGAGCATCTTTTACAAGTCTTCTTACTAATGGAGGTTCATTTTCGTAATGTCCACCACCAAATGCATCTAGATAATGCATTGCTGGATTATCTACTTCACGAACAGCAGCTTGAATTCCCCCTTGAGCCATTGTTGTATTGGAATCACCCATTCTTAATTTAGTTGCAATTAAGATATTTTCTGGTTTGATGCCATTTTTCATTGCCCAAAGAGCTGCGTTTGCTCCTGAACCACCACCACCTATAATAAGAATATCAACATCAAAGTCAATTTTATTCAAATCAACTTTCTTGGGATCAAGTATAGACCTTGTTTCGATAATTTTTGCTACTTCTAGAGGAACTACCTCACCTTTTGAAACACCAAAACGTAAGTTAGTTTTTTGTTCTTTTATGAAGTCAGGATGGAATTTGTTTAAGACATCTGTAATATCATCTGGTGAACATTGATCTAATGTTTCTTTTACACGTTTTTCTCGAGTTTTTTCAACCTTATTGATTGATTCTCGCATATAATCTGGATAAGGATCTTTAACCATTTTTCTCACACCTTAGTTCCTCTTAGTCTTTCTCCCTTACTCGAGAGTTGTAAAGTTTAGCAATTGCTTTTTGATCTGCTTTCATCATTTCACTGATTTCAGCATCATATTTACCTTTTTCAACTTCATCTACTCTCTTAGATAGTTGCTTATATTTTGGAGCAATATATCTTCCATATAATCTTCTCGCCAATATGCCCACATTGAATTGTGTTATTTCTGCAGGACATCTTGTAGCGCATAGACCACACATAATACAGTCAAAACTGATATGAGCTGCTTGAGCAATATCACCTCTTAATGCTGCTTGCACATAATCCATAACTTCAATATCCATTGGACAAGCTTTTGTGCAAGTATTACATGAGATGCACCTGGCAATTTCAGGATAAAACTCGAGCATTGTGTTTGGTACTGCTTTTAATGAGTCTATATTGTAGAGTTTCTTGTTTGCAGGGTTAATCGGAATTTGAGCTATTACCATACCATCTTCTACTTGTGCTGCACAAGCTAAAGCAGTATAGAGCTTATGATCGCCCTTTAAACGGTAGATAGTACTACAGGCTCCACAAAAGCCCCCACGACAACCAACGCCTCGTTCTAATCTCCATCCAAGAAATTCGAGTGCTTTCATTATCGTAAGATTTGATGGAACCTCATATTCAGTATTAGCGACATAAATTTTTACCATTTCTTGTTTGATTTCGGCAGACGTTTTTGTCACCTCATTTTTTTACTTTTATGGGAACTTTTTCGGGAGTCCCCAACAACTTCCGTTTCTTTAAAACGATAGTTGGATCAACATGATGTTCTTTAAATCCTAACTTATCATAATCCATACCGAGAGCCAGAGCCATTAATTGTGTGAAATAGACTACTGGTATTTCAGGTAGAGAAGGATTCAACTCTCTAGCTTGTTTTTGGCGCCTATCCAAATTAAATTGACATAAAGGACAGGAAACCATTATAATTTCAGCCCCTCTTCGGGTCATTGAACCAATAATTTTGTTTGTTCTATCAGCAACAAGATGTTTATCTTTCACTGTTAAATATGATCCACAACATTCTGTCATGTAAGGATCTTCTACAGGTTCTGCTCCTAAAGCGAAAATCAGATCGGTGAGAATAGTTGGTTTTTCAGGATTTGAATCAATAGATATTTCCTCAGGTCGAACTAATGTGCAACCATAATAAGGAGCAACTTTTAATCCTTTTAATGGATTTACAACTTTCCTAGTGATTTTTTCAATATCTACTTTATCTCGAATGATTTCTAATAAATGCCAAACATTTACATCTTCTTCATAATTTTTTTCTTCATACATGAAGGCATTCAAACGCTCGGCTTTTTCTTCATCAGTCTTAAATAAGAGATTAGCTCGCTTTAAAGTATTATAACACATAGAGCATGTAGTGACTAGGTCTGTAAATCCGTCTTCACGAGTACGGATCATATTCCTAATTGGAGCTAGTTGACTGTAAAGATTATCATCAGCTAAACCATAGAAGGTACCACAACATGTCCATCTTGTTAACTCAACTAAATCAATGCCAAATTCCTTCATAACATCTCGAGAAGTGGAATCCATATATTTTGCATAAGATTTTGCAGTACAACCCGGATAGTAAGCAATTTTTTCTGTCAAATACATTTACGCTCCTTATGATGTTTGTTTCTTGAAACTGCTTATCAATGCAATTTGAGGTAATTCTTCTAAATCCTCTTTAGATAATTCTGCAAGTTCAACGTACCGTTTCTTAGATCTCAAAGATAGCTCTCTTAGTGATTCCATTACTTTAGCAATATCAATTCCTTTCGGGCATCGAGCACTACAGACTAAACAAGAGGAACATATCCAGAAAGTATTTGCCTTAAGAACAGTTTCATCACCTAGCTGAATTTTATGCATTACTTGATTGGGTAGTAGATCCATTACAGCAGACTCAGGGCAACCACCAGAACATTCTCCGCATTGATAACAAATTTTAATGTCATTACCTGCGAGTTCCATCACCTTATTCCGGAATTCAATGCGTTTCCTGGTCTTTGTTAGTTTTACTATAGACAATTTTTTCACTCCAATTTATATCATCATCATCTTAATGTTTTTTTTAAATTATGACTTGATTTGATTCAAAGCTTTCATTATTTCTTCTTCTGCTATCGCAAAAGCTTTTGGTACAGCTTTTTGAACAGTTTCAGTTAATCTTTCACTAAATTCATTAATTGTTTCAACTTCAATACCAATAATAACAACTTCTTCAGGCATTCGTTCTGAACCTAGCTCTTGTTTAAGGATATCAAAAGCAGTTGCTAGGTTGCAATCATGTGCACAATAGGTGTGGATAGTTGTTTCGAGATTTTCCATCGAGAGTTTGTAGACGTCACCGGGAATACCTCCTTGTAAAGCAAAAGCATCAATCATAATGACTCTCTGATAATCAATGAATCTTTCAGCTAAGCTTAATCCACCAGTAGACATTTCGTCGAATTCAAGATTAGGAATATGTGAAAATTTCTTCTGTAATTCTCTAACAATATGAATACCTACACCATCATCTGATAATATTGGATTTCCTACTCCAAGTACTAGAATAGATGGATTGTCATTATTTGCAGAATTCACAGAAGAAATACTGTTCATTGTTGTTTTAGCACGTCCTTCAAATTCCGATTTTTATCAAAAATTTTGATTTCCAACGGTAAACTACCAGTTGGAGTATGAGTTGAACAGGCTAAGCATGGATCATATGATCTAAAAGCAACTTCAACCATGTTTAAAACTGCTTGATCATTATAATTACCATTTTTAATGACCTGTTTAGCTGCTTCACGTATACTGATATTGATTGGTGCAATATTATGAGTTGTAGCAACAATCAAATTCACTTTTTGAACCATACCTTTATCATCAACGGTATAGTCATGAATTAAAGTCCCTCTTGGTGCTTCTACTATACCAATACCTCGTCCTCCAATTTCAGTTGGAATGGTTCGGTATTCATTATTTGTAATATAAGGTCTTTTAGCAATGTCTCGGATAATTTCCGCAGCATTCAGCATCTCTACTAAACGAGCCCAATTTGAAACTAATTGTAAATGACATGGTTTTGGAACTATCTCAAAAATTCTCTTTTGAGCTTCTCTTGCTAATGGTGTTGAATAATCTGCAATATTCAACCTTGCCAGTGGACCAACACTATAGACACCGCTATCTTTACCAGATGTAAAACCTTTCCAACCAATTTTTTGTACAAAAGTCTGTTTTGCAGTACACCATGGTTCACAATGTTCTGTAATATGATTAAAGTATTCATCAGGTTTGAAGCGATCAATTTCCTTTCCTTCAGTGTTAATGATCACTCCATCGCCACCATAGTAATCAATTGTATTCTGATTATTTACAATAGCTAAATAATTGTACTCATTTTTGTAAATATTACCTGTAATAAGAGGCATTAATTTATTCTTTTCAGCAAGATCCTCAAACCAATTCAAACTGAATTGAGTGAATTTTATCATATCTTCTGCACGTTGAATAATCTCTTTGCGCTCTTCTTCCTTTAATCCTTTTGAAACGCCACCAGGTATAGAAGTAATTGGATGAACTGACTTTCCACCAAGTATTTGTTGAATACGATGAGAATCATTCCTAGACTTAAGAACTTCTACGGTCAAATCTTTATCTGCTCGTAGTATGCCTAATAAGTTGCGTTCTGCTGGAGGTGCACCCACACCTATTACGAAATCTGGACCAGCTAGAGCAAAGAAATGAGCAGAGTGGGAATAATAAACATGTGCAGCCATACCCATTTTACGTAGATCTTCACCAGTCCTAGGCGGTTCTACATGAAAAATAGTATCTAATGCTTTTGCACTTGCAATATGATGTGGCCAAGGGCATACTCCACAAACTCTACTAACAATTCGCGGTAATTCTTCAGCTGCACGTCCTTCGCAGAATTTTTCAAATCCTCGATATTCTGTAACTTGGAAATAAGCATCTTCTGCATTACCTTTATCATCCAAGAAAATTGATATTTTTGCTTCTCCTTCTAATCGAGTTACTGGATTAATATAGATTGTTTTTTTAGTCATTTTATAATCTCCTATTATTTCTTGGAATCCGTACCCTCTTTTTCAGCTTTCATCTTCATATGCATTAATACATGAGGAACAGCAAACCGATAAAATGTTCCAAATGGATCCACAACTTGATCCATAAGATTCTTTAAACCCTCAGGTCCAAGCTCTGATTCTGTTTTTGCACCACCAACTGAAGCAATAGCAGAAAGCATTTTAATACCTGGATCATCTACTTCAGGAGCAGGACCAAAACAACCTCTACAAGGCATATTTGCTCCAAGAGTGCATTGACCTCCACAACCAGATCTAGTTGCAGGTCCCATACAAATAATTCCTTGAGAAAGTAAACACTTTTCAGGATCAGGATCAATTTCGTAAGGTCGCCAAAATTTATTAATAACAATCTCTTCAGGTTTTATTCTACCACATTCATCACAAAGTGCAGTTTTACCTGCCACAACGGTACCTTTCTTAGGTAATTCCGCTTTCTTAATGTAGTTTGTAATAACTTCAACAAGAACTTCCCACTGTGCAGGAACAGGTGGACAACCAGGGATGTAGTAATCAACATCAACTTCTGATGATAGTGGTAAACAAGAATCTTTCAGTTTTGGAAGAGTCATCTTTCTACCTTTAACATATTCAGACTCAGTACTCATGTGGTTCGATCCTGAACCATCCATATTAAAACCATTAACATAACATGTATCAAGAATGGTTTTAGCGTCATAGGTATTAGCTAGTTGAGGAATTCCCCCAAAGCATGAACATGCTCCATAAGCAATCATCACTTTACTTTTCTTACTAAATAAATGAGCCATTTCTGCATGCTCTGATGTTCTAATTGGGCCGTGAAAGAGACAAATATCAATTTCTTTGTCTTTAAGCTTTTCAACATCTTCAACCTTAAAATCAGCTGCAAGTTGCCAATATTTAAGATCAATAGCTGCTTCAATTGGGATTAGCATTTCATTGAGGTTAACGATAGACATATCACAACCCCCACAATAGGAACCTGCAGCAATAGCCAGTTTTATTTTATTCATTTTAATGTTTAACCTCCTGGGTTAGCCCCTCAGGTCTTAATGGATTGGGAGGGAGCCGTTTTAACTTTTCAATAAATTCGGTCATTACAGTAACGAATTTCTTCGCCTCGGATGCGGAAATCCATTCGAGACGTATTCTTTCATCTTCAATACCCATTTGTTTTGCGAGTTCTTTAACAAGAATCATTCGTTTCATAGTTTTATAGTTTCCAACAACATAATGGCATTCACCAGGGTGACAACCTGCTACAATTACACCATCAGCCCCATCATCTAATGAATCGAAGATGTAAGTTGGATCTACTCGCCCAGAACAAGGGGTTTCAATAGGAATGACATTGGCAGGATATTTCATTCTTGAAACACCTGCAAGATCAGCAGCATTACTGCTGCACCATTTACAGAGAAATGCAATAACTTTTGGTTCTGGATTTAACAATTCAGACATTTCATACACCTACTCTTCATCGAGCCTCTGCTTTCAAGGCAGTTTGGATCATTTTCTCTATTTGTTGATTAGTTAGATTCCTAAGTGACAAGGCTCGACTTGGACAAGCACTCACACAAGTTCCACAACCTTGGCATAAAATTTCCTTAACAAGGGAAATTTTCCTTTCTTCATCAAATGATATTGCGCCATATGGACATAAACTTTGACAAACTTTACAACCACTGCAGATCTCAGAATTAACAGTTGCAACGAGAGGATCGTGGAAAAGTTGAGGTTTAGATAAAAGACCAATTGCTTTTGCTGCTGCTGCGCTACCTTGAGCAATAGATTCAGGTATATCCTTAGGTGATAAAGCAGCACCAGCAACAAATAAACCTTGAACTAAACTTTCTACGGGGCGTAATTTAACATGTGCTTCTTTGAAAAAGCCATATTCATCTAGACTGCATTTTGTAATAGATGAGAGAACTTTAGTATCAAAGGAAGGAATCATTGCAGGGGCAAGAACTACCATATCAGCTTCAACCTCTAAACGCTCTCCAGTGAGAGTGTTTGCAGCCCAAACTATAGTTTTGTCACCCTCTCTGAAAATCTTAGAAGGTTTGCCACGAACATAGATTACTCCTTTCTCCTGTGCTCTTTGAATAAATTCTTCATAACCACGGCCAGCAGCTCGAATATCAATATAGAAAACGTACACTTCAGCATCTGGTTCTTGATCTTTGAGAAGTAAAGCATGTTTACCAGTATACGTACAACAGATTTTACTACAATAAGCCATATGATGTTCTGGATCTCTACTACCAACACATTGAACAAAAACTACTGTTTCTGGTTTCTTGTGATCAGAAGGTCGAAGAACTTCACCACCTGTTGGACCAGCTCCATTTAGTAGACGTTCAAATTGAATGCCATCAATTACATCAATATCAGCACCAAATTCATATTCAGGAATCTTAGAAATATCGTATAAATCGTAGCCTGTTGCGATTATTATTGCACCAACATTCTTCTCAACAATTTCTTCTTCCATATCATAATTAATTGCTTTTTGTTCACAGACATCACGACATTTGGAACAAACTAAAGGATGAATACCGAGACAGTTTTCAGTGTCAAGAGTAAAAAGACTTGGAACAGCTTGTGGGAATGGTAAGTAGATAGCTTTTCGCGGACCAAGACCACCCTCAAATTCGTTGGGAATGATCACTGGACAAATATCATCGCAGTCACCACAAAGATTACAATCAGTTGTAACATATCTTGGATTTTTCTTGAGTTCAACATGAAAGTTTCCAACAAAACCAGAAACGCTAATTAATTCAGTATTTGTAAGAAGTTCGATATTTTCTTTATGAGCAATCTCAGACATTTTTGGTGAGAGGATACATTGAGAACAATCCAAAGTGGGAAATGTAGTAGAAAGTTGAGCCATATGCCCGCCAATTGTAGGGGATTTTTCAACTAAATAAACATGAAATCCGGCATCAGCCATATCTATGGCAGTTTGGATTCCAGTAATGCCAGCCCCAACAACCAAAACATTCCTATTAACTTCAACAGAAACAGGAACAAGCGCTTCGTTAAGAAGAGCTTTCTCAACTTTTGTTTCAATTATTTTAAGGGCTTTATCAGTTGCTTTTCGTCTATCTGTGTGAACCCAGCTGCATTTTTCACGGATGTTAGCAATTTCAACCTCATAACGGTTGATACCAACATCTTCACAAGCTTTTCGGAAAGTTTCTTCATGGAGTGTGGGGGAACAACAAGCACAAACAACAGAATCAAGACGATTGAAACGGATATCATCTTGAAGCTCTTTCTGACCAGGTTCTGAGCACAAATAATGACTGTGATTGGAATAAACTACTCCTGGAAGACTTAAAGCATCTTTAGCAACTTCTTCAACATCAACCGTATCAGCAATGTTTTTTCCACAGTGACAAACAAATACACCAATTCTTTTTGATTCATGAGGTTCTTTCTCAGACAAATTATTTCGTAGCCTCCTGTTGTTTCAACTTTTTGGCATAATTCATCCCTACGTTAAACGCTTTCTCATTTAATGCCTTGAATCTTGCTGGTACAAGTCTTAAAGTAGCCTTTAAAAGATTCTTGGAATCAATAGCGTTATTTAACTCCGCAAAAAAGCCAACCATGATGATATTTGCAACAATTTTCCGACCAAGCTCCTTCTCAGCGATAGAAGTAGCAGGAATGCTATAGATTTTACCTGCTTTATTCATGCGAGTATCAACAGGAACTAAATCTTCTTCGTATAAAAATAAACCACCCTCTTTGAGAGAGTCGATATATTTAGTATAAGCTTCCTTGCTCATACAAATAAAGATATCAGGTTCAGTGACATAAGGATAATCAACAACACCATCAGAGAAGACAACATTACTAGCACTAGCACCACCACGACTCTCAGGACCATAGGATTGAGTAGTAACAGAATTTTTGTCTTCAAAGAAGGAAGCAGCAGCACCAATAATTTTGCCTGCTAAAGCAATTCCTTGACCACCAAAACCACAAAGACGAATTTCATATCTAGACATCAGTTCACCTTCATTCATGAGATTTTTTTGTGATGCGTGCAAGACGATCATCTAAAGTGAGTTGGTCAGGTTTATCAATAAATTTACCAACAACAATTTTATCACCCAAACGAATTTCAGCATCCTTTGGGTCAATACCGTTCTTAATAATAGTATTATCTCTAAAGAACTCAAGCATCTTTAAACCGTTTTCATAGTTATTTCTACGACCAAAGGTAGTAGGACAGGGAATAAGAGCTTCTATGAATGAGAAACCTTTGTTTTTGATTGCTTGTTCCATAGATTCTTGGAGACGACGAGCATCAAGAGAAGTCCAACGAGCAACAAAATTAGCACCAGCAGAATATACAAGGTGACAGAGATTAAAGGATTGTTCAACATTGCCATAAGGGGAAGTTGAACTCCAAGCATCAATAGGAGTGGTAGGAGCAAGTTGACCACCGGTCATTCCATAAACAAAATTATTACAGCATATTACTGTTATATCGGCATTTCTTCTTGCTGCATGTATTATGTGATTTCCTCCTATTGCAAATAAGTCTCCATCTCCTGAGAATACTATTACATTTAATTTTGGATTTGCTAATTTTAATCCTATAGCGAATGGTATTGCTCTACCGTGTGTTGTATGGAATACATCCAGATTTATGTACCCTGATGCTCTTCCTGTGCAACCTATTCCTGATACAATAGCAAATTTTTCTTTTGGTATTCCAGAATTTGCTATTGCATGAATAAAACAAGATAAAACGCTTCCCAATCCACATCCGCTACACCACACATGTGGTAGACGATCCCATCTTAACAAATCGTCCATAGGATGTTTTTTAGCTTCTAATAGACTTTTATCAATTTTCTTTTCAGCGACGGTCATTTCTTACTTGCCTCCTCTATTTTGCTCAGAATTTCTTTTGGAGTGTGGACACTTCCTCCTAATTTTGATGATAGGAGTATTGGTATGTCCTTTCTTACTGCTTCTTTTACTTCTTTTATTATTTGCCCATTATTTATTTCTGCCACTACTATTGCATCCACTTTCTGAGCTAAGCTTTCTATTAGTTTTGTTGGGAATGGCCAAATGGTTATCAATCGCAATAATCCTGCTTTAATCCCTTTCTCTCTTGCTAAATCGACAGCTCCTTTTGCTGATCTTGAAGTTATTCCAAATGAAATTACCAGTATTTTTGCATCATTCACTTTATGACTTTCTGTTTTCCTTATTTTTTCCTCATTCAAGAGTATTTTGTCACAAAGTCTTTTCACTAACTTCTCTTGTGTTTCTGCATCAATTACTGGATAACCTTTTTCATTATGTGTTAATCCCGTAACAAATACATTATACCCTTCACCTACTACAGCCATCGGTGGGATCATATCTGCATCTGGTTGAAATGTCAAGTAATTTTTCTTTGATCCCTTTGGTTTCTTTCTATCTTTTAGTTTTATTTGACTCTTTGGTGGTATTACTAGTTTTTCAAACATATGGCATATTGATTCATCTGTTAGCATTATTACTGGTGTTCTATACTCTTCTGCTAAGTTAAACGCTTCAATAGATAAATCGAATGCTTCTTGTACTGAGTTTGGTGCAAGAGCTATTATTTCGTAATCACCATGAGAACCCCATCTTGCTTGCATCACATCTCCTTGTCCAACTAGTGTTGGTAATCCTGTTGATGGTCCTCCACGCTGTACATTAATAATCACACATGGTGTTTCAGTTATGGCTCCTAAGCCAATATTTTCCATCATCAAGGAAATGCCAGGTCCTGATGTTGCTGTCATAGATTTCTTGCCTGCCCAGGAAGCACCTAGCACAGTAGCAATTGAAGCTATTTCATCTTCCATTTGAATGAATACACCGTCTACCTGTGGTAAACGTTGAGACATTCTTTCAGCTATTTCGCTGGATGGAGTGATGGGATATCCACCAAAGAATCTGCAGCCTGCTGCTAAGCAACCTTCTGCGATAGCTTCATTTCCACTTGTATAATGCTCTCCGGTTAAGACATCATTTATTGGTGCTTTTTTACTCATTCAAATTCGCCTTTTTTATTATTTTTTTTAAAGTTATTTTGGAACTTATTTGACTAAGTTTTTGCACCAGAGTCATCTAACTTCTCAAGGAATATTGAGAATTCAGGGCAAATTAGTTCACAAAAACCACATTTTGCGCAATCATCCATCGATGCATCTTCTTTTAATTTTGGTGGATGATAACCTTTTGAATTAATTTTAGTAGAACTTTCCAAGATTTCTGCTGGGCAAAATGTAATGCAAAATAAACAGCCTTTGCATCGATCAGTAATGATCTTTAATTGCCATTTCTCCTGTTCCTCATACTCTGGGGGGATGAATGAAATACTTTTTTTAACCGTCATCGATAAAACGCTACAGTTCAATTTGTGAACTTCGTTAACACTCTTTTACTTAAAAAATTATTCTATAGATGTTCGATATTTTTTAACAACTTAATATTCTAATCATTGATTTCTCATTTGTATTAATTTAAGGATATAATTACTCATTTTTTAGATTTCTATCGTTATTGAGTAAATACTCTTGCTTTTTCTTGCTCTATGGATTCTTGTTGAATCACATTTTAAGTAATTATTGTTAGTTATGTAATGTTTGTAATCTATGTAACCTATGTTAAGAATGTAATATATGTAAAGTATGTTACTTATGTAAGTATGTAACTTATGTGTTGTATGTAAGCTATGTAATTTATGTAAGGAATATAAAAAATAGTCAAATACAAATTACTTAATGTGCTATATCTAATGGATAAAGGTCTGTAATTAATTTTCTTAAATTCAAATCACTTTTATATGAAGAAGGCATGAATTGCAAGATATTTCTAGCTATTTCAATTGTTCTAGGTATTGGATCATTTACACTAACTAGAAAAACTAGTATAAATGATGATTCCCGCATAAAGATTATTTTATAATGAGCAATTTCAATAATTTCTTCACCTGTGCCATGTATTCGTGTTGTTCTTGAAAAAATTCTTGCTCTTCTTCTTAATTCCCGAAAAGCTGTTAAGAGAATGATATTTGGATTATCGACAAACAAAGCTTCTTGTGTGTGATCTGTTTCTTCATTAAGAATTAATGCAGCTTGTATTTCAGCATAATTAATTATTCTCTCTTTCTGTTTAAATAGAGTCTTATTCAACCATTCTCCTATTGCATATAATCCTTCTCCTGTTTGTGAAGAGAATTTAAATAGATCACAATTGCAGTCTGATTTATCTATACTTACTAATTCAAGATAATTCAATAACTCATTCACTGAAATTGAGTTAGGTAAATCCGATTTTGAAGCTAAGATTAAAAGTTTTATTGGAGCATTTTTTCTTACTAAATCAAACAAGAGTCGTTTATTCAAATCTAATTTACTTTTATCTGAGGAATCTATTACAAAAAATAGAACGTCTGATCCTAAAATGGATCTTTTCCAAAGTGATTTATTATGTGGTATAGTTGCAGATAAATCCCAAGTTATTAATGAAAGATTATTTAGTGTTCGAATATCTAGTTGTGCTGAATCTGCTAATGTTACATGTATATGATCTTGTGATTGAAGAATTTTCTTTACAAATGTTGTTTTCCCGGAATTAACTAAACCTATCATTGCTATTGAAATTTTTTTTTCAGATTTTGCTAAGATTCCTGTTATAGAAGACATTTAATCAATTCCGAATTTTTGTCTTTCATCGCAATATTTATTTTACAATAATTATTTTCTAAAAAAAACCTTTTCAAATGTATTATTAAATATAAAAATGTGAATTTGAGAGGGAAAATACTAACCCTCTTCTTCTTAATCCTGGGTTTCTTCGCTCATAAATTTCTTTAATCGAGCTAATTCTCTAAGCATTTCCATTCTTAATCCACTAATGCTTTGAGTGTCACTATCACCTGAAGCAGTAGGTGTTGTTGGAGCTGATACTGTTGGTGCTGAAGTTGGGACAGGTGGTGGTGCTATATCAGAAGTTGTAGGTGGTGCTACACTTGGAGCTGATGAGGGAATCTTAGGAGGTAATGGTGGAGATGAAATTGTTGGAGGTGCTACACTTGGTGGTATAACTGTCGTTGGTCTCGAAGTAGGTGATACTGTTGGAATTTTTGGTGGTGTTGGTATTGGTGATGAGGGAGTTGATGGTGGTGCTCCTGAGCTTGGTGGACCCATTGATGGTAAACTTGGAATTTTTGGGATTCCAGTCATAGCACTTGGTGGACCTGCTGAAGGAACACCTGGTACTGGTGGAGCAGTAGGGGGTATTCCTGGAGTTCCAGAAGTTGGAGGAGGGGGAGTAGTTGGTGGACTAGTAGGTGTTATTTCGTCTCTTAATCTATCTCTACTTTGTTCTAGGCTTTCAGCTAAAGATTTATACTCTTGTGCACCAGATCTTCGTTTAATATCAGCATCAATTTTCGCGATTCGTGCTTGATATCTATTTGATAATGAATCACTTATACCGGAACTTATTCTTTTTGTTCTTCGGGCATCTTTTACTGCAGATAATGCTGTACTTGCAGCCACACGTTCAATCTGTAAGATTGTCATAACTTCTTTTGGATTAGCATTTGGTGCTGTATCTTCGATCATCTGGTCGGAAGATGCTAATGCAGCTAATGCTGATACATCTACTCCTTTATTTTTCTTTGAAGTAACAACTAGTATTACAATAACAATTACTAAAATTAATAGCCATGCGGCAGAAACAAAGATGAGTGTATTCCAAAATGCACTTAATCCAGGAATTATTCCGCCTAGAAACTCTTCAAACGTCAATGATTTTTGCCCCTTAATTATTAGTTTCTTTTTTTTGGTAAGATATTTTCCTAATCTTATTTTTTTTATTCTTTTCAAGAAGCTTTTCTGCAACATTTTAAGCAGTTTGCTTTCTTATAAGACCTTTGATAAAGACATATACTAAGGTCTACTTCCTATCGAAATAATAGAACTTTTTCTTTATTATTTATTGCGTTTCTGGCATTTTTAATGATTTTCTATATTATTTAAGTTATTATTGTCTTAAAGATTATTAAAGTAATATGTTTTGGCAAAATTCTGTTAGAAGTACTAATCTTGTACAAAATTACAAATTTTTTTCACTGATTTATAATTTGCTAGGTGGCGGAAATCTTGTGTCATTTTTTTCCATCTTCTTTAATATACAATCAAATAAATCTAAATCCAAACTCAATCCTAAGCTTATTGAATAGATAAGAATATCAGCAATTTCATCTTGAATTTTCTCTAAAAGAGATTTATCTAGAATAACTTCATCAACAATAGGATTTGACCATTGAAATAATTCCATTAATTCTGCTGCTTCAATTGCAATCGACATAGCGATGTTTTTTGGTGTATGGTACCTTTTCCAGTTGCGATCTTCAAGAAATTTATCCATTTTTTTCTTTTAAAGTTCAAATTGATCTTTTGATTTATTATTAGCCATTTTATCACCAGTAAAGCAACATAATTTAAGAAGAGATAAAAACTGTTCTATATTAAATTATATTATTTAATTAGGTGTATTCTATGGTTTCTGAAATGGCTAAACAACTAGCTTCAAAATTTAAATATCTCCCAGAAACTATAGAGAGATTTATAGCTCTTTTCGGTTTAGATGAAACTGAGAAAATGTTACTTGCATATGAAAAACATCCCAAAGCTACAATCAGAACCAATACATTGAAAATAGATTCTTATGCTTTAAAAGAAAGATTAGAGTGGAAAGGTTTTATTTTAGAAGAAACAATCTTGGATTCGGATGGATTTGTTGTTAAGAAACAACCGTTTTCTTTGGGATCGACAACTGAATATCTATCAGGATTTTATTTTATTCAATCGCAAGCATCTTGGCTACCCACAATTTTACTTGATCCAAAATCCAATGAAATTATCATTGATATGGCTGCTGCTCCAGGAGGTAAAGCATGCCACATAGCACAAAAAATGAAAAATAAAGGTTCGTTAGTTTGTATTGACATTTCGAGGGAAAGAATTCGTTCACTTAGATCTAATCTTTCAAGATGTGGAGTGATAAATAATATCTGTATAAGAATGGATGGTCGAGATTTAAATAAATTACAGCTTAAAGCGGATAAATTGCTTTTAGATGCTCCATGTAGTGGAGAAGGATTAATGGCTGTTGATAAAAAAAGAAGATTGGAAAGAGGATTAGAAGATATTAACCGTATGTCTCAACTCCAGAAAGAATTGTTAGCAGCAGGAATTTCCTCACTTAAAAAAAACGGTGTTTTAGTTTATTCTACTTGCTCTACAGCACCAGAAGAAAATGAGGAAAATATTGATTGGGCGATTAATAATTATCCAATAAAAATTGAAGAGACGAATCTTCTTGATTTTAGTCCGGGTTTAGTTACAGCTTTTGATAAAAAATATAATGAAGATTTACAGAAAGCAATAAGATTGTATCCACATAAAAACGGAACAGAAGGATTTTTTGTCTGTAAGCTACGTTTACTAGAGGAGATTAATATATGACTATTATCTTTAGAGAATTATATCGTGAGGAAGAAGAATTACTTCTGACTGAATTAAATTATTGGTTAATTAAAAGTAATATTGATTCTTTAAAAAAACAATATTCATTTGTAATTGCAGAAGGAAAATGGAGAGAATTATTAATATCAAATTTTGAGACAAAGAAATTACTGAAAGAAAAAAATATTTCACCCTATAGTATAGGATTAAAATTCTGTGAAATCAAAGAAAGTAAAATTGAGTTAGGACTTCCAGGAATTCAGATTATTGGAGAAATTACAAATAAGAAAGCAATTATCACACCTGAAGCTGAACAAGCTTTTCTTTATAGAAATGATATCATTTGCGAGTCTGTAATTGAAATAAATCAAGATCTGAATGTTAATGATAAGGTAATTGTCAAAAATAAAGAAGGAGAGAGTTTAGGAATTGGCAAAGTTATGGTTCTTTCTATAAATATGAAGAAAAAGCAATTTAGTAAAGCAACTGCTATCAAGAACTTGATGGATCTTGGATGGTATTTAAGAAAAGGGAAGTAAAAAAGAAGATAATTAATATTCATTCTTTTATTCTGTACTGTCAAATTTGAAGCTATCAATAAAAACTACTTCTTTCCTCTCAGGAAAATTCTTATTGATATCAGTTGCAATCCTCATTTTTCTAAATTGTATATATGGATCTCTGCTGATAATTTCTTCAGGTATAGTAATTATCACTTTATCCTTTTCATCTTTAATAGTAAAAGTATTAACATCAACACCAGGCATCCGATAATCAATCAAAATTTCTAATTTTTTCTTTGTAGTAGAAATTCGTTCAGCAATTTCAACTTCATAAATAATTGTTTGCCCAACTAAGGGATGATTAAAATCGACTCTAACACGACCACCGACCATCGATTTAACAATTCCTGTTTGATTTCCCCAAGTAATTTGTCTTCCAACTTCTGGGAAGATATCTTTTGCTACAAGTTCTTTCCTTCCTAAAAGCTTTACCTTAGAAGACTCCCAATGTCCAAATGTTTCTTCAGGAGGTATTTCAACTTTAAACTTAGCTTTTTCCTCCTTTCCAATGATTTCATCATTTAGTTTTTTAAGAAACATTTCTTCGTTTCCAACAATCATAAGTCTAGGACCATAATTATTTTTTTCATCATAGATATTCTCTTTTGTAGCAAGTTTTTCATCAGTAGTTTCGATTAATAGACCTGATTCTTTAACTCTTAATGAAAATGTAATACGAACAAAGTCACCTTGTTTTATTTTGGTCATTTATATACACCAATTATTGATTGACTAACATCTGTTTATTATAATATTTACGAGGAGTTAGTATAATTCAAAAGAATTATGCTAATATGAAAAAGGAAATCACTTTTTGAGGTTAAAATTCTATGTATTAGGCAAAAAATATCATAATTTTAAATTATTTCAGAATTTATTTAATTGAATAGTAGCGAAAGTACAATATGGTCTTTTTGTACTTTCTAACGATAACCCTTCAAATTCAAACATTACTTTATCAAATAGAGCTTGTTTTATTGGACCGATACCAACTGCTGTATAGGTTCCTGGAATTAATTGAGTTTTTCCAGCATCACGAATTAAAGAACAATTAATTTTCATTTTTTTAATTTTTGAATGAACACCTAATAATGTATCTTCTCCCTTAACAATCCAAACCTCGATTGGTTTTTTATTAAAATCCCATTTTAATCCTCTTTCAGGGATTAAGCTAACAATAGCATGTGCAGCTTGAGTTGAGAATTTTCCCTTTCCCATATGTATATCCTTACGTAAAACTACTCCTAGAATATCTTCTGACAAATTTTCCAATACAATAAATTTAACAGCTAATACTTTATTACTCTGCCAGAAGGATTCAATACTATCCTTCTTCCACCAACCTTTTAATTGTGGTTTTAGAATTAAACTGGGTTTGTAAAATGGAACTTCTCCCGTAGTAAGGATAAAACCTTCACTTTCTTCCCCTCTTATTTGAATTAATCTATCACCAGAGAATTTTCTTTCTAATCTATTAATCACCCTTCGAATAGCTATGTCATTCAAATGAACTGAAGAAGTTTCTTGTTTAGAATAATCCAAACCAGATTCAATATTTGATGGTGCAGTATCATAAATATCACTTGCAGTATAAATTAACCATTCTAAAATCGCAGGATTTTTCTTAAAATAAGAAAAATAACTTTCCTCAAAGTAGAATAATGCCTCTTCTCGAGAAAGAAGCTTATCTTCTATCAAATGAGCAATCTTCCAATTTTCATCACCGAATTTATTCTGAATTTCAGCTCGTCTAGATTGTTTTTTCTTACCAGCATATCCGGGTCTACCAAGTATTGCCCAGTCATCAAGTAATTTAACAATATTTGTCACGTGAATTAGTCCTTATCATGTTATTTATTTAAAAAATATGTAATTTTATTTATTGGATTGTTTTTTTGTACTTCTTACAAATTCTTGAAGTTTATTAGTTGTTTAAATAATTTCAATTTATCCTCTAAATTATTTTGGATGAATTTAGTGGATATTATAATGAATTGAAAAAAAAAAGTATGGGCTTAAATTGTTGGAGGATGTTTTTGTAATTCTTGTTCTTTTGACATGATTTTTAACTGCTCTTTTGTATATTTCACATTAACATTACCATCTTCTCGTAATGTAGCATCTCTGGTTCGTACTTTGACAATTGTCCTAAAACCAATGTTAATTTTTTTCTCAAGCTCAATTTCTAGAAAATCCATTGTAAGTTTCTTATATTGATCACGAACGACTTTTCTGATAATCCCAGCTTTAATACCATTTGCATCGAAAACAAGCTTTGATTTTAGCATATCTGGAGTGACCTTATGACTCAATTTAGCGACCTCTAGACAATTTGATAGATATTTTATAGCATAAATTACTATTTTTAATCTCTTTGATTAAGTTAAAAAAATATAGCTAGGGGCAAATTAGTATCCAAATGGTAATGTGAAGAGTAGGATTAATGCTGAACATACTAAATTCGAAAGTGAAGCAATAATTGGTACAGCAATATTATCGGGATCCAAACCTTTCCTGTAACCAATAATTAATATAAAGTATATAACTGACTGTACAATTAAGTAACCAAAAATATTTATTCCTAAGGCGATGCCAATAACTACACCCATATTTCTAAAATCAGCTACAATTAATGATCCTAATATACCATAGAATAAATGCAATATTAGTCCAGAAATACCAACACCAACCAGATTTGTCCATAGATCTTTATCAGTAATAGCATTCAATTTTGCTGGTATAGATCCTAATGCAAGATTTGTTGAAGTAGTATTTGAAGTAATAGTACATTCATCACCTAATGTATCTATTAATGCGGGATAAATTAAGAATAAACCACGTAAATTAGTTAGAGCCTTATCTGCAGCACTAAGAATACCACCAGTAAGAGAATTGATTGTTAGAGTGACAGATTGAATTGGCATAGCTTGTTTAAGAATGCCCAAATAATCTTTCTTCTTGTAATTTCTACTAATAATATAACCAACAAAACCTAAGTAGAGTCCAACAGGAATAAGCATAAAATAAGTTGGAGCAGTAATTTTCGTCCAAACACCAGTTTCAGTAAACCAATTTTTTGGTTGTAAAATAACAATCATAAGAGCATAAAACAATGTGCTTAGTATGTTATTTATAGTCGACATTGTAGGATACACCCACGTATCTGGATCGAGTTTTTTCTTAAATACAAAGAAAGCAAGTAAACTAGTAATTTGACTGGAAATTGCAGATGAGATTGTTAAAGTTAAAATCGGAATTACGATAAAAGGTAGGGGATTAAAGATTCTACTTGTACCAGAAACAACCAAATTTGTAATATAGGAAATCAATCCAATCCATAAACCATTGAATGTACCCAATGTGAGAACAGCAGAAATAAGGGTATAATAACTCTCGGTGTTTTTCAAAAGCTTAGTTTGTATTGAACCAAGATGCAATCCTGTACCAAGTCTACTAGATAAAACACCTATTCCTCCATCAGAAGAGAGAAGAGGAGAATAAAGGAGAATAATAAAAGTTCCAGCATTAGTAAAATTACTAGCATAATTTATAAAAGTAAAAGAGCCAATGCTTCCAGCCCCTAAACCAAACAAATCGAATAGGAGAGCTAAAGTAGTGGTGCCAACAATCAATAAGATTATTCTAAGAGTTGTTGGTTTTTTGAACCATTCATTAATAGCTGTTCTGGGCAATGTTATTTCACACTCCTTTAGGATTTTCTGCTGATTGAATCTGAGATAAAAAGGCTTTTTCCAAGAAAAATGGAAAAATATCTCCTTATTATTTGCCAAAAATGTATTCTTTTCTTTTAAGTTTACTATTATTTAACAAATATCTAGGGGATATTTATAATAGAAATACAAATGAAAATAGATTCATTAAGGCAATTAATGCTCAAGTATTTTTTACATAAAAGAATATTTTAAGGTTTCATTTTCCGAATGATTGTAAAGAGACTTTTTTTCCATACTTAGTGAATAAAAATGCTAGTAATAGTCTTTATCATTTCAGTTGCTGTTTCTGTTTCACCAACTCCTGGTAAAATAAGAAATGAAAAAACAATAATGAATCCTGCACAACACAAGTCAGCTAAACAAGCAGTCAATGGAATAGCAAAATTATCTGGATCAATCTCTCGATTAAAAGCGAATATTGATAATACGAAAATTAGTGATCCTACCAAAGCAAAAGCTATGATATTAGCTAACACAGTAACGATCATCACTAATATTACATACCATTTTGTTTCAATAGCACCCCATTTTATAAAAGTACCAATAAGCGATAAGAACATGGTTACTACAATACCACCAGAACCAATGCCCAAAAACGTAGCCCATACCTTAGGTTTCTTTACGGATTTAACATTCGGTTCAGTATAACCAGCTGAGAAATCAGTTGTCAGAATATTAGCAAAAATAGCATTTTGATCAACGACCGTTCCAATTAAAGCAGGAAAAGCAATTAATAATTGAGGATAAAGTTCTAATGCTACTTCTCCTTTTGATAATGTAAATCCTGTAATTGTACCGATTATTGCACTAGCAAAAACAGCAAAAAGCGCTTCTTTCATCATCTTCTGATACTCATGATCTTTTAAATTTCTAAAAATGACATAGATAATTCCCCCTAACGCTAAAATTGCAGGGATAATAGCTATATAAGTTGCTATCATTTCATTACCTTGAGCTACCGCAAAAATTTCTTTTCCTTCAAATAAAATAAGATCTTGACTCCAACCCCAGGGTCGTAATATAGCTAGAGTTCCAGCATAGATCAATGTAATAAGAATATTGTTCGTAGTTGACATAACAGGAATTACAAATACATCTGGATTTAATCCTCTTTTATACACGAAAAATGATACTGCACTTGTTATTTGAGTTGATATTAATGCAGCAATAGCCATTACTATTATTGGAATTACAAAAAATAGAATTGGATTATAAACTCTAATTTCAGGTGAGAAAATAATAATATTCATTAAATAGGTAGCAATCCCAACTAAAAAAGCATCAAGCATTGCAATTGTTAAAGTAGAGGACACCAAGGTTTTATAGACTGGAGTGTTTTTCCGAAAAGAAGGTTTTACAGTTCCTAAATGAAGGCCTGTACCTAATTTCCCGGCAAGAACAGCAATATCACCTCTAGCTGCTAGTAGAGGTCCATACATTAGAACAATCCATTTTATTCTTTGTGTATCCATCAAGAATGATGCTATTGTACCAGAAATAATTCCACCGGAATCGAAGGAAAGAGCTATCATTGCTTGTAGAAACATTCCTACAAACAAATTTACAGCAGTTTTTTTGCCTAAATTCGACGCCGACATTTAATTCACCAATTAAATTGGAAATCATAATAGCATATGGTAACACGCACCTAACGTTTTGTATCATCTAATGTATTTAGATGAAATTCGAAAGTCTAGCTTTTATCTTCACTTTTTACTTTTTCAGCTGCTTCTTCTGCAGCTTTTTGTGCAGCTTCTTTTACTTCCTTAACAATCACCTCTTCTATAACTTCTTCAGCTGCTTTCTGTGCAGCTTTTGTAGCAATTTTTTTAGTTTCTTTTTCAGCAGCTTCAGTAGCAACCTCTTCTGCTACTTTTGTAGCAACTCTTTTTCCACTTCTTTCTACAGCACGCTCTGCAGCTTTATCTGCAACTTCTTTTGCTGCTTCTGTAGCAGCTGTTTTTACTATTTTTTTAGGTTCGTCTACAGTAACTGTGTCCTTAATTGCTTCAGTAACTGCTTTCTTAGCAGCTCTTTCAGATTCGATTTTCACGGCATCTTTAACAACAGTTTCTACTTCTTCAGTAGTCTTTTTCACTACAGCTTTGCTAACTTTTTTCCTGACTGCATCAGCTTCTTCTTCCACTTTTTCCTCTGCAGCTTCCTTAGCTACTATTTCAACCTTCTTTCTTGCATCTTCTGTAATCTTCTTTGTAGCTGCTTCAGTTGCTTCTTTAACTATTTTTTCTGCTTCTTTTTCTTCAATTTCTGGTTTCATAGCTCTAACTATACCAACTGCTTCTGTAACTGCATCTGAAATGATTTTATCAGTTACTTTCTTTGTTACTGCTTCTGCAACCTCTTCAGCTGCCTCTGAAGCAGCTTTTTTGGAGGCTTTTTCAGTAGCTTTTTCTGCAGCCTTATCAGCAGCTTCTTTTATAGCTTTCTTTGTTGCTTCCTTCGCACTTTCACTTGATACTTCTTCAGTAACTTGCTCTACAACATCTTCTACTACTTCTTCTGCAGCTTTCTTTGTAGCTTCAAGTTCAGCTTCTTTTTCAACAACAGCTTCTTCTTCTTTCATTTGAAAAGCAACGCAAGCATCCTTCAAACCAGTGAAAATAATTGTATCTCCAGCACGTATTTTTGTCCTTCTTCTTGGTTTAAAGTAATACCCACCTGCTCTTTTAACTGCTAAAACTCGTATGCCAAATTCATCAATATAATTCCCTGCAGGTACAGTTTTACCAACGATTAGAGAAGCTTCTTCAACTGTTTTCTCAAATATATTTTCAGCTGATTCACCAATTACTAATTCAATTATTGGATGTGAAGGTAATTCAGCTAGAACGATTTTAGCAATCTGATTTGCTGCATCTGAAATATCTTCAGTAGCTTCAACAATTCTAAACAGACCCTGTAATGAAGAAATATCTTCAGTTGTAGTTTTTGCTAATTGTAAAACAGCTACTTCTGCTTTATTTCGAATAGTATCAACACGTTTTTCCATGTTTGATACTAATTGTGCTAATTCTTTATTATTATAAAGAACAGCTCCATAAGCTAAATCAACCATGACTTGACTTGCGTCTTTTAGTGCGATTAAGTAATCAGTTATGTTGTCTGCTAAAGAATGGGCTTCTATATCATCATCATCTTCTGGAGGACTTATTTCATCAGCAGTGCCTCCCATAAGTAATTTCAATAAACTAATACCTGAACTGGAACCACTGGCTAAAATTATATCTCCAGCATCTAGTTTCATTTCCTGATTAGGAATAATACGCCATTTTGCTTCATGTCTGACAGCAAAAATAGTGATTGAATATTTCATTTTTTCAATGATGTCTTTAATGGAATAGCCTTTTAGGATTGATTCTTCTGAAATTATCCCTCGAATTAAATCATTTGCTAATTTTTTAGCTAAATCCTTAACAGCAGGATGTATATTGAAACCTTTAGATAAGACATGAGCAATATCAGTAGCAGAATTAGCTATAGCTGTACTTGAATTTCCAAGAACAACTAAAGGAAGAGTTGCTTGAGCATCTTTACCATCTCTAACTGCTACTTGTAAGGACATTGTTAGAAGATAGTCAAGTCTTACAACTAGATCTCGAAGTTCATTAACTTCATCTGCTAGAGCTTTATCCTCATAAAGGACTGCACCATACGCAAGGTCAACCATTATACTGCAAATATCTTTGATTTGCTTCAAAGCATCCTTTGCAGAAATTGGTTCATAAGTTACTTTAGGCATTTTTTTCTTCAACCAAGAGAAACTCTTTTACAAAAAATTGGAGCTTTATACTAATTTACTTTTCCATTCGGAAAGAAAATTAAAAGAAGAAAGATTATAACAGAAATGGAATAATCGCTTTTCTTTCTTCTGGATAATCTTCGAATTTTTCTTTGTACCAGCGGTGATGAGATATTGCTCTTGGGAATAGATTAGCAAAAGTCCAAATAACAAATGTTACTCCTGCTAAGGACCAAGTAAGAATTGCCCATCCGATCCATTCCAGTAATTCACCCAAATAATTTGGAGCAGTAATAAATCTATACAAAAATCCACTGGGAATCTTATATTCTCCTTCAGATAAATCTTTACGAAGATTACGGAGAATTAAATCGGATTTCTTGTTAATAAAATACCCAATTAAAAAGATTAAAACACCAACAATGAATTGTGGCGAATAGAGCCATGAAGAACTTGTATAATCAGCATTTGAAATTGGAAATAATAAATCATTGGTATAAATTGGATCAGACAATGTAAATAGCCATCGTCCTTGAATATAAACATTTGATAAATTGAAAAGAAAACCCATTAAAACTATTGTAATAGTCATTTTCTTGCCATTTCTTATTTGGAATGGATAAATAAGTACTCTATGACCATAATGGAGAAACCAAATAAAGAGAAATACAAAATAAGTCCATTTTATTCCTGTGTCTACTAGCCATTTATCACTAAATATAAAACATAGACCCATAATAGCTAAAGTTGGTAATTCCATAATGAACCAGCCGAGGTGGGTATTAATGCCAGCTCCCCATTTTTTCTTATTATGACGACCATAACCTGCTGTAATGAAAAATAACATAGTGAAAATTGCCAATGCTAAACCTGTTGTTACTAGTATTAATATACAATAAAATAAAGGTTCATCTTTGAATAATAAACCGGTATATACCATAGTTGTAATCGTCCTAATAGTTGACAAGATAGTTATGATAAAAAGTACTCGTTGTACTTTAGCTTTTCATTTATGTATTAGCCATTATCACACAAATGTAGAGACTATCTCGCTAACGAAATGAGTGCTTTTGTGACGTTTTAAAGTTTTCTCAATACATAAAAACACGATGTAAGAAGTATTTTATTAGCTAAAAGTAGTATTACATCTTGGGTTCGTTCAAACCTTAAGCTTTACAGAGAAAGAGGGATATCCTCTCAATGATGTAATAAGAGTCATGAGCGAACCCACAAATAGAAAAAAATTACTCAATTTCTTTTAGAGTACTTTTAATATTCATCTCAATAATTTCTTTAGCTTCTGGATTAATCTCAAATCCTAGATATTTTCTATTTAATCGCAAACTTACTGTTGCAGTAGTTCCATTGCCCATGAAAGGATCCAGAATAATATCTCCAGGCCGACTTGAATAAAGAATTAATTTCTCAATCAGAGCATCAGGTAATTTTGTGGAGTTCTTCTTCTGACCAGGTTTATAATCTCTTTTTATTTCCCAAACATCTTCTGGATAATGATCTACTTTATTAAAGTAATAATCTTTATCATCTTTAACTAAAAAGAGAATATGATAATGACTAGTTACAAATTTTCTTTTGGTAAAAACTCCAAATTGATATTTCCAAATAATGTGATTTTTTGTGATGAATCCAGCGTCATCTATAGCAATTAAAATAGCCTTTAAATTTGTCCAACCTGAAATAATATAAGCACTTCCAGTTTTCTTCAATATTGGATAAATAGCTTTTATCCATGCTTTGGAAAAATCTTGATAGTCTTCTCTAGAAATTTCTGAATAACCGGAAACTACAAATTCACTTTTTCGATTATATTGAGCTCCTTTTCCATCAAATTTGATTCCAAATGGCGGATCAGCAATAATTAAATCAACTGAATTATTAGGAATTCTTTTAGATATATTTTCAATACAATCTTCATAATAGATAGTATTAGTTTCCATGACTCTCATCTATGTTTTTATTATTGTAAAGTATTATGCCTTCTTTAAGGAAAAAGTTAATAGTTTCGGCTATCTCTCTACCGACCTCTATTAATTTTCTTCTTAGAATTAAGTCTAATGCCAAAAGTCATATTGAAAATTAAAGGCAAGACTTTAATTACTACTGTAGATTTCAAATTAATCACTCAAAACATCATACTACTTTGAAATATTTTGTCAATTAAAGTTAGAATTTATATTATCACTCTCTTTAAAGCAAACAAATTTGTCGAGGATAAAATAGCTTTGACTGCCGAAGAGTTACAAGAACGAATTATCATAAAAGGTGCTAAACAACACAACTTGAAAAACGTTAGCCTAGAAATACCAAGAGACAAATTTATAGTGCTTACTGGAGTTTCAGGATCTGGAAAATCCTCCTTAGCTTTTGATACTATTTTTGCAGAAGGTCAAAGAAGATATATTGAATCGCTTTCAGCTTATGCCCGACAATTTATGTCCCAAATGAGTAAACCAGATGTTGATTTAATTGAAGGTCTATCACCAACGGTTTCTATCAGTCAAAAAACTACTAGCTATAATCCAAGAAGTACTGTAGGTACCGTAACTGAAATATATGATTTCTTAAGAGTATTATTTGCTCGTGTTGGTATTCCTCATTGTCCAAATTGCGATATTGAAATTAAAGCTCAAACTATCACAAATATTGTTGACCAAATTACGAAGAATTATTTGAATAAAGAAATTTTAGTATTAGCTCCAATAATTCAAGATAGAAGAGGAGAATATAGAAAAGAGCTTAAAGGATTATTAGAAGGAGGATATACTCGAGCAAGAATTGATTTTGAGATAAAACGATTAGATGAATTACCAAAAGAAGAAATGAGCCTCTCAAGGTATCATAGACATACAATTGAAGTGATTATTGATAGATTTATAGTAACAAATGAAGAGGAAGATAGACTTGCTGAAGCAATTGAACAAGCCACTCAGCTAACTGATGGTATAGTTACAATTACAACACAAGCTGCTTCTGAGAAAAGAAAGATTTCATCTCAATTAAAGAGGGAGAAAGATTCTTCTGAAATAAGTGATGAAGAATTGTTATTTTCTATTCATTTAGCTTGTCCAAAGTGTGGATTGAGTTTTCCAAAACTCGAGCCGAGAAATTTCTCATTTAACTCAATTCATGGTGCTTGTACAAAATGCAAAGGATTAGGTACTACTATTGAATTTGATCCGAATTTATTAATTACAGACAAGAACTTATCGATTATTGAAGGTGCTCTCGCAGACTATAATCCCGTTAGTCAACGATTTAGAATATCAAACATAAGTTTAGCTAGAATCAAAGCTATTGTAGAAGAACTTGGTTTTACTGTTGAAACTCCTCTAAAAAATCTAACGGAAGAACAGTGGAATGATTTCTTCTATGGACCTTCTAAGGAAATATTGGTTCACTATGAATTTCAGTTTGGTAATGAGGAAAAAGGAAAAGGGAGAGGACATGCAAAAATAAAATTCAAGGGTTTAGTCCCTGCCATGAAGAGGAGTTTTGAATCCACAAGTTCACAATATAGAAGAGACTTAATTCAAGAATTTACTCGACTTGTTGATTGCCCAGAGTGTCATGGAGCTGGTTTAAAACCGGAAAGTAGAGCAGTTATATTTAAGCAGAAAAATATAGCAGAAATATCAAGCGTTTCAATTACTAATTGTATAAAATTCTTTGATTCTATTAAATTAGATGAAAATGAATTACTTATTGCAGAAGGATTATTGAAAGAAATAAAAATGCGATTGAAATTCTTAGATGATGTAGGTTTACCATATCTAACTTTAAATCGAAGAGCTAATTCTTTATCTGGAGGAGAAAGTCAAAGAATAAGACTTGGAACTCAAATTGGATCTGGTCTTGAGGATGTGCTTTATATTTTAGATGAACCAAGTATTGGTTTACATAATAGAGACAATATGAAACTTATCCAAACATTGCAAACTTTAAAAGATAAAGGAAATACAGTTCTCGTTTCTGAACATGATATTGATACTATGCTTGCAGCAGATTGGTTAATTGATGTTGGACCACAAGCAGGAATGTTTGGTGGAGAAATTATTGCAGAAGGTCCGCCAAGTGTTATAGGCAAAACAAAGAAATCAATTACTGGGCAATACTTAATTGGTAAAAGGGAAATTAAAATTCCTAAAAAAAGAAGAAAAGGTAATGGCTCAATACTAAAGCTATTTGGTGCAGCAGAAAATAATCTAAAAAGCATAGATGTAGAGTTTCCTTTAGGACTATTTATCTGTATTACTGGTGTAAGCGGATCTGGTAAAAGTTCTCTGATAACTGATGTTTTATGGACATCATTAGCAAGAGAATTAAATAGAGCTAAAACAAAACCAGGTAAACATAAAGAGATTTTAGGAATTGAGAACCTCGACAAAGTTATTTCAATAGATCAATCACCAATAGGTTATACACCAAGATCAGTTCCAGCAACATATACCAAATTACTTGATCATATACGTGATTTCTTTGCTTCATTACCCCTTTCGAAAGCAAGAGGTTTCAAGAAAGGGAGATTTTCTTTTAATACAAAACAAGGAAGATGTGAAGCATGTAAAGGATTAGGATATAATCGTATTGAAATGCAATTTTTACCAAATGTAGAAGTCGAATGTGAAGTTTGTAGAGGGAAGAGATTCGGAGCAGAAACATTAGAAATACGATACAAGGAAAAAAATATCTTTGAGGTATTGGATATGACTGTAATTCAAGCTCTAGATTTCTTCAAAGATCATCCAAAAATAAATCAGATATTGGGAACCTTAAATGATGTTGGTTTAGGTTACATAAAACTTGGACAATCATCAACTACGTTAAGTGGAGGAGAGGCACAAAGGGTTAAGATTTCTAGAGAGCTGAGTAAGAAAGCTACTGGTAAAACAATGTATTTGCTTGAAGAACCAACTGTTGGGCTTCATTCGTATGATGTAAGTAATCTATTAGCTGTTCTGAATAAATTGGTTGATGCTAGAAATACTGTTGTAGTTGTTGAGCATAATTTAGATGTCATCAAATCAGCTGATTGGATTATTGATCTAGGTCCAGAAGGAGGAGAAAATGGAGGAGAAATTATTGAAATTGGTACTCCTGAGAAAATAGCAAAAAATGAGAAATCATATACTGGACAAGCTCTTAAAAAAGTACTAGTTGATAGTCAAGTAATTAGAAAAGAAGTATTAGAAACATTAGAAAATAACCAATTAACGAGCCCCAAAACACAGAAAGAAAAAAAATATCTATCAATTATTGGTGCTAAAAAGAACAACCTGAAAAATTTTGATGTACAAATCCCAAAAAATCAATTCACAGTAATAACAGGAGTTAGTGGATCAGGAAAATCTTCACTTGCTCTTGATACAATTTTTGCAGAAGGACAAAGAAGATTTGTAGAATCATTATCTACATATGCTAGACAATTCCTAGGTAGAATGGATAGTGCAGATGTAACCAAAATTATGGGATTATCACCAGCTATTTCCATAGATCAAAAATCAGCAGGACGTAATCCTCGATCTACAGTCGGTACAATGACAGAAATTAATGATTATTTACGTTTACTGTTTGCCACTGTTGGGATTACATATTGTCCAATTTGTGGTAAAGATATTTCACCAATGCCTCTTCAGGAAATGGTTAATAAAACACTTGAACTCGGGGAAGGGATTGAAGTTAAAATAATAGCACCTCTTGTGAAAAGTGCAAGAGGTAATTACAAACCATTAATTAAAGAACTTGTTCAAGAAGGATTTACTCGGGTAATGATTGATGGGGAGGAAGTACTGCTTGAGGAAGTAAAATTCGGAAAAGAAGGAATAACAATTGAGAAGGATAAAGAACACACAATAGAAATCATAGTTGATCGTATTGTTGTAAACAGAGAAGATAAAGATCAATTGTTCGAATCAATTGAAACAGCTTTAATGAAGAGTGATGGAGTAGTAAAAATCGCTATTAATGGAACAGCATTAACCTTTAGTTCTAAAAGGGAATGCTTTGACTGTAATATAAAATTACCAGAGAAACTCTCACCAAAAATGTTTTCTTTCAATGCCCATGTTGGTGCATGTGAAAAATGTGCAGGTTTAGGAGAGATAAAATCAATAGATCCTAAATTATTTATCACTGATCAAAATAAAACTATAAGACAAGGTGCAATAGGTCCTATTTCTGAGAATAAAGATGATAGTAGCTGGATTGTCACGTTAGTAAGTAGTGTGGGTAAGGAATTTGGTTTTACAATTGACACTCCTATTAGGGATTTAACAGAAGAACAATATAATGCGCTATTTTATGGAACAGATAGGAAAATAAAATATGTAAGGGATGTAAGCAGGAAAAATTATTCATATACTTTTGAACGAGAAAGAGAATTTAGTGGATTAATCCCAATATATGAAGGATGGTTATCACAAACTACCTCAATGTGGTTTCTTAATTGGATGGAAAAATACACAAATGTTCAAACTTGTTCAGAATGTAATGGTGCAAGACTGAAACCAACTATACTTTCAGTAAGGGTTGGTGGTGTAAATATTAATCAAATTTTAGAATTATCTATTGGAGAAGCATATGAATTTTTCAGTAATCTCACTTTTGGTGGAGCAGATCATATAGTAGCTCAAGGACTTATCGAGGAAATATTAAATCGATTGAAGTTTATGAAAGATGTAGGGCTGGAATATTTGTCATTAAATAGACATGCCAGTACTTTATCGGGGGGAGAAGCTCAAAGAATTAGGTTAGCAAATCAAATTGGGAATAAACTTGTTGGTGTATTGTATGTTCTTGATGAACCAAGTATTGGATTACATCCTAGAGATATTGCTAGATTAATTAAAACTTTGAAAGATTTACGAGATTTAGGGAATACTGTAGTAGTAATTGAACATGATGAGAATACTATAGAGAGTGCTGATCATATAATTGATCTTGGACCAGGAGCAGGGAAAGAAGGAGGCTATATTGTTGCACAAGGTTCATTGAGTGATATTATAAATTCACAAGAATCAGTTACTGGAAGATATTTAGGATTAAAAGATAGCATTCCTATTCCTTCAGAAAGAAAGAAGGGTAATAAATTTTTAACACTTAAAGGAGCAAATCAAAATAATCTCAAAAGCATTACTGCAAGATTTCCTCTTGGTGTTTTTAATTGTGTTACAGGAGTAAGCGGTTCAGGGAAAAGTACTTTAGTTATTGAAACTTTACACAGGATACTCTCCAGAGAGTTCTATAGATCAAAAACAGCACCAGGTAAATATGAATCCATTGAAGGATTAGAAGAATTAGATAAAATAGTTCTAATAAATCAAGATTCTATTGGTAGAACTCCAAGATCAAATCCAGCTACGTATACTGGATTATTGGACCATATAAGAGAGCTTTTTTCTGTGCTTCCTGAAGCAAAAATGAGAGGATTTACATTATCAAGATTTTCTTATAATAATTCAAAAGGTCAATGTCCAACTTGTCGAGGTAGAGGAATACGTCGTATTGAAATGCTCTTTCTAAGTGATGTAGAGATTGTTTGTGAGGAATGTAAAGGAAAACGATTCAATAAGGAAACACTAAAGATTCGCTTTAAAGACAAAAGCATTGCTGATGTTCTCAAAATGACTGTTGATGAAGCTTTGCTGTTTTTTGAAAATCAACCAAAAATACATCGAATTTTACAGGTGATGTCAGAAGTTGGTTTAGGATATATCCAATTAGGACAATCTGCAACTACTCTATCAGGTGGAGAAGCTCAAAGAGTTAAATTATCTTCAGAATTATGTCGTCCTCAAACTGGGAAAACATTATACTTATTAGATGAACCAACTGTGGGATTAGCAGCGTATGACGTACATAAATTATTGAATATACTTCAAAAATTAGTGGAATCTGATAATACAGTAATTGTGATTGAACATAATCTTGATATGATAAAAAGTGCTGATTGGGTTATTGATCTTGGACCAGAAGGAGGGGAAAAAGGAGGATGGATTGTTGCAGAAGGAACTCCTGAAGAAATAGCTAAAAGTCCTAACTCAATAACAGGATTGTTTTTGAATAGCGTTTTAAAGAATAAATACAGCTAATTATTTAGTCCTCTAATTTTGCTCCGTAATAGGTGAACATATTTACATTTAGATTGGCAGCTTTTAAGTAAGCCCATAATATTCCTTTGTGAAGCACCATATGAGTAATTAATTTAGCAAAATAATGTGTCCATGCTTGAGCTTCTCTATCTAGTTCATAGAATGCCTTAAGATTTTCTTCTAGAAAATCTTCATCAGTCATATTACTGAAATATTTCTGCAAGTAATTACAACCATCATCAAAAATTTTTAGAATGTCATCAAATTTTTCTCGTGTAAGTTCTACTTCCATTGCATGTGCCTTTTCACCTGAATCTAATTCTCCAGAATAAATCCCAATATCAATCCTTGGGATTTGTGCAATATGATTGACTAATTCAATCAAAGTACGAGTTTTTTCTGTGAGTTTAAAATCAGGAGAAGCATTTCGAGCAATATCAATTACATTCTTTACTTCTTTTTTTTCATCTTCGAAAATAGAAAGGTAAGTATCTACAAGTAGTTTCATATGTCTAATTTATCTTCGAAAGATTAAATACTCTTCTCTTACAAAAATAATTGAGGATAACCAATACTTAACCAATATTACAAACAGTTTATATAAAGTAGATAATTGACTTAATTTAGTGAGCGCGCACAATTATGTCTAATTGGGATAAATCAATAAGAAGATATGCTGAAAAACAAGATTCGGATTATGTGGAAATCTGCAATTGTCATATTCCTGAAAGATTCCTACGATTCGATACTGATTCAAAAGAATATTATGGGGTGAGTGGATGTGAAAAAGAATTTGTTTGTGCAAAATTACAAATAAATAAACACAAGATAACAATTACTTCCAGAAGAAGAAAATTATTAGATCCACTCTTTCATCAAAAAAAGAAAAATGAAAAAATTCGAAAAAATCCCAGTGATTTAACTTTGGATGAATTTTTTGCAGAATAAATGAAAGCATGTTTTGTTATGATATAATGAGTGGTAAACAAAACTGTACCTTAAATCCTTCATTACAGGTATTACATGAGTAATTTGCTACTAATTTTTCACATTTTGTCCCTTTTTCTGATGAGAGATCGATTAGAAATTCTCCTTGACATTTAGTGCATTTTTCAGGAATTACTAATATGAATTCTCCATATTTTTTATCTGAAAAGTATTTGAGAGAATATGAACCAATATCAAATGTACGTAATTCTTCTAACAAGCTAATGAAATAATCAATTGTCATTTTACTTCTAATTTCTGCTAATTTTTTACCAGACTCAGTTTTCATTGTTTTTGGTGACATATAAGCATAAGTAAGTTCTCTACTTAGAGAAGTAATTACCGCACTTGATAAATTAACTCCTCTCAGTGTTGATTTAGTGAAGAAATTAGCAATACCTAAAGGACCTAATTTTTCCAATCTATCGGCATCATGAATTATTTTACAATTTTGATTGCACTCGAGAGAATCATCATATATCCCTCTTATAGCTACTAAAACTTCTTGAATTTCATCTTTAGATAATCCTTCATCCTTTAAAAGCTGATGTGCTAAATTCGCAGAATGTTCTTCTTCTGAAATTGAATCAAGATGATAGTTCCCTAATACAAATTTCCCAGCATCATGTAATAATGCACCCAACGTTGGTATTAGTGGATTAGCTCCTTCGCTTAGAGCTAACTTATGAGCGATTTTACCAACACGATAAGAATGGTCCCATAAGAAATCAGTATTAAGAGGAGGAGACTTTTCATTAAATGCTTGTTCAGATTTTTTAATTATAACTTTTACTTTTTCTAAAAAAGTTGGTAAACGATTTTTTAACGTAGAATTAAAATCATAATTCTTATGTTCTTTTTTCTGCAAATTCATTTTCTCCATTAAATTGTTTATTTTAGGAGTAAGCTCTTTGACTTTTTCCAAATTATTACAAATTCGCGAAGCACTTCGAGCATCTAAATATGAATGAAACTCGAGAAATGTTATCCCTTTATTGTTCCAATAATTTGCTTCTGAAATAAAAGAATTTATACAATTTTCTGCAATTATTTGCTTATATTTTTCATTTAATTTTTCATCTGAATTTTTAATCAGTTCTAGTAGATTATAGAGAATTAATCCTGAATAAAAATAATGCTCGAATTCTTCTAGCTGATCAGCTAAAAATATTATTTCTTTTATTGTTTTCTCTGATGGTTTTAGAAAAGAATACTTTGTCAAAATTTTTTCTAACTCTTTCAAAGTATTATGTTTTCTAGTTTTAGTTATTAATATTGATGTTTCGAATATTTCACCTGGAAAATCTAAATTTCCATTAGAAATTTCAAATAAAGAAATTCTATTATTAATACTGGCAAATAATCTCTTATATTTCCCGGTAATTAAATTAGAGATAACTAAGTATTTACTAGATTCAATTCCTCTATGTAAATCATCCGCTCTACTTCTTCTAATTAGAGAAAGAATAGAACCATGAAGAAGTGCTTCTTTAACTTTAATAGCAAAAACAAGAGGTTCAATTTTACCTGTTGATTCCCATAAAGGTACTGCTAATGAATTAGAATCTAAATTTGAAAGTAGCTCTTGAAAAATTTTAGATGATAAATTTGGCATGTCAACTGGTGCAATAACAGCGAAGTCATTTTTAGCTGCATTAAGACCAGTAATGATACCAAGAGAAGGACCTGAACATAAAAATGTTGGATTATCTTTTACAAATTTTACTGGAGAATCCAGAGTAGGGTTAATATCGGAAAGTGATTTTTTATATTGATATTCAGCATCTTTATTTTTCACCACAATAATAATTTCATTGCAAAAGGAAGAAAGAGTAGAAAGAATCTTTTGTAATAGATACTCATTATGTTCAAGTCTCACAAGAGCTTTATCCTGCCAAGGTTCATTATCAAGCTGAAAACGTGAACTAGAACCACCTGATAAAATAATTCCACTTACATTATATTTTTTCGATTTATTTTGTGGCATAATTTTCAACTTAGAAGAATGTAAACACTGTTTTTATTTTTATTTGTAAAAGAAAAAAGAAAGAGATAGAAAGTGAACTAATTTCTTCTTCTTCGTTCACTTCTTGTTCTTGTTTTGGGAGGTTTCTTTCGTACTTCCTCTGAAATAGTTTTCATATCCACTTCTTTTTCTTCAATTTTTTCTTCTCGAACTATTTCAACTTCATCTTCAGCTAATTCGTCTTCAGCATAGAAGGCTTCTTCTATTTCCTTATCAGTTCGATGTTTCTTGTCCTCTTTTTCTCGCATTTTCTGAATTGTTTCAGAAACTTCTGCTCTTTTCACTTCTTTCCCAGCAGTATAGAAAACAGCACCTACGACTATAAAGAGTAAGAAAATACCTAAGATAAATAAAGTGAAAATCCCAAATTCAGGAATAGGTTGAATTTTTTCTTGAATAGGAATCTGGTAGAATAACCAAGCAATCATATTTTCCCATAATTGAGCATTATCATAAGCTTCATACCAAGACATACTTGCTCCAGGAATTGCAATATCACTAAACATAATTGCAGATCCACAAACAATAGCGCGACCATTAGCATCTTCATTTGAAACTATTATTGAGTGATTTTGAACTGAACCAGAAACAAGATTTCCAGCTGGGTCATTTTGATAACTAAGGTAATAGGTAGAAGAAGTAGTATTAATGAATCTCTCGCCACCAGAAATAGTATTTATGCGAGTAGAGTATGAAAGTATTTCATTTACTTTTTTAACTTCACTAAATCCTTGAATTATTGGATTGGTTGTATCAATAGTTTGATTGTCAATGTAAAGGAATCGTTGATCATCAAAACGATAATCAAAATCATTCATTAGTACTGTTTTTCCTTGTTGTAAGTTCAAAATGCCATAATTACTAGACATAATGGAATTTAGAGCGATAATACTACTTGATAAATTCCTCATTTCTGGTTCAAAGAAATAGGGATTTGCTAAGAAAAGAATAGAACTTGAGTCTTCATTTTCAATGTATTCTTTTACAGCTAATTTCTCTAAATCAGTATAAGGAGATACAGCTTCATAATTGGGTGCTAATAATATTAATAAATCCGCTCCTCGAAGATTTGTGGGAGTAAATTCATCTTCGTTAATGAAAACATTTGCTTCATATTTCTCTTCTAAATAATCAATAGCAGATTGCATGTGAGTATTATTAAAAATTTGTTGATGACCAATATCAAAAATAACTACAGGATTTTCTCCTTTAAAGGACATAACTTCATTATTCACAAAACTCAATGACATAAAGATTGTTATGAATGAAATAACCATAACTGCAATTGTAACTTTCTTTGATTTCATATGCATCTACCATCTATTACATGAGTACAAATTTACTGTCTTTGAACCATTTCCACACTTATTGATTTTTTAATCTTTTGAAGGATTAGATTTACAATAATCATTAATCTTTCTATGTGAAATGGATTTTTTAAAAATTCAATAGTATTTAAAACTTATTAGAATTAGAAATAAAAAAATACAAATAAATACAATAAGTGTAGAAATAAGGTAGAGGAATATCAATGAAAACAATATTCTTAGCAGTAACAGGAACTCAAGGATCAGGAAAATCCGTTTTTACAGAGATAGCGAAAGAGAAGTATAAAATTCCTTCATATCGCTTAGGAAATATAATTATTGAAGAATGTAAGAAACGAGGATTGGAAGTTAATAGTCGAAATATGGGAAAAATATCTATTGTATTACGGTATGAATCTGGACCACAAGCAATTGCAGCAAAAGCATTACCTGCTCTAAAAAAATTTACAAAAGACCAACCAAAAATGATCATTATAGACGGTATTCGTTCATTTGCTGAATTAGCTCTAATTAAAGAAGAATTTGAAGATGTCAGATTAGTAGCAATATTATCAACTTTAAAAACTAGAAAAGAAAGAGTAGAATCAAGACAAAGAATTGATCTTGGTACTTTAGGTGATTTTGAAGAAAGAGAACAAAGGGAGTTAGGATTTGGATTGGGGGATGTAATTTCAAAAGCCGATTATTTTATTTTAAATGAAAATATCACAAAAGAAGAATTTGTTACTAAAATAGAAAATTTACTTGGAAAGTTTTTGGATGACTTGTGCTAATGCAAAGCCATCTTTTAAAATTTAGAATAGAAATTACCAGCTATGTTTGCGGATTTTAGCTGTTGCACCAAAACCACAGCTAGCGCAAATAGATTTTTTCATGTTATAGGAATTTTTACCACATCTTCTACAGCGCATATGTGTTGGAGTGCGATTTTTTTTACCTTTGCTTGGAGTACCTTTAGTCATGTTCTTCACCATTATGTAATCTTATGTTTTTTATTTTTTATCTAAAGTTGGTGGTGGACTTATGATTATTACATTATCGCCACGTAGGATGATTGTTCCAAGAGCATTATTATCTCCATCTTCGATAATTTCCTCAGCGTCTTCTAGAGTCAAATTGAGGTGTGCATCATAATTCTTTAACTTCCCTCTTAATTGGCGTCCTCCTTTCAATTTCACTAAAACAATTCCGCTTAGTGACATGGAAAGTAGATCCATAGGTCGATCTTTATTTAATCGCTTTTCTGGTTGTTTGCTCATTTTTAAATTCTCCAAGGATACAAGATTAGAACAATCTATACTTTTGTGATAGATATCGCTTTTTAAATTCTTTCTTTAATATCTAATCTAGATAAGATAGTTAGCAATTTAAGTACTTGCATTAATTAAAATTCTTCCTATTTTTTTACTTATAATAATTTTTACATAAAATAAATAATGATTAAGAGGAATATAATCAAAAGATTCTGTGAGGATTAGCAATAATGGAAATTATTCGAAGACATGCTATGAGAAAAAGTAATTTTCGGGAAATGAAAGAAGAATTTCGAAAGGTTGTAGGTGAAGATGTTGACAGGTTATTCCAAAAAGGAGCTGAATTAATCATCACAGAAGAGAGTGAATTATATGCAGAGAATAAGATAGTTTTAGCTTTCAAATACAAAGAAAAAGTTCTTCCGAGTTTACAAGCATTAAATAAAGATTTAGTAAAATTGCCAACAATAACAGTTGATATGGGAGCAGTACCATATGTAACAAATGGGGCAGATATAATGGCTCCTGGAATTACTAAAATTTCAGAAGGATTGAATGCTGGAGATTTTATAATGATAATTGATGAGAAATTTGGCAAAGCATTAGCTGTTGGTCAATTATTATACAACGGAAAAGAAATTAAAGAGATGAAGAAAGGTAAAGCAGTGAAGAATATTCATTTTGTAAATGATGAGATTTGGAAACTTGAATTATGAATATTTCAAATAATTTTAGTTTAGTTTATATGAATCATACCTACAAATCTGAATTTACTAAGAATAAACATCCAAACCAATTTCACTATCATAAAGAAGGTGAAAAATGGTATTTAGTTCTAAGTAGCTCTCAGAAATTACAAATTGGAAAAGAGGAATTAGTTATAAAAAAATCAACTCTTAAAATTTTCTGCATATATTCCTCACAATATAATTTCCAACAATTATCCATTTGAAGGGATGACGCTAAGAACTCCTAACAAAGTTGAAGATAAGGTTATTTTGAGTGAGGAATAATCAATATAACCTTATAGTTTCAAGTACATCAGGAGCTTTTGTTTCAATTTTCAGCATTTTATGTAAAGTTGAAGCTAATGAAATACACTTAGATTTTTCACCATGAATTAGGAATAGTTTTTCAGGACGAGGATTCACTTTACGAGCATAGTTCAACAATTCTTTTCTATCACTATGACCTGAAAATCCAATAATAGTATGAACTTCCATATCAATTCGCATCATTTTTGTATGACCTTTTTCCATGACTGTTATCTCATTAACATTCTTTTGTACTTTTCTTCCAAGCGATCCTTCACCCTGGTAAGAAACAAATACAATGGAATTTTTACTGTCACCAGATAATCTTTCAAAATACTCAACTGATGGTCCACCTGTAAGCATACCGCTAGTTGCTAATATAATAGCAGGATCTCCACCAACAATTTGTGCTCTTTCATCTCTACTTTCAACTTTATGGAAACATTCAGCTAGAAATGGATTTTGCCCAACGTGGAATATTTTTTCTCTTAATCTTCTACTAAGATATTCAGGATGACAAGTTGTTACTGCAGATGCTTCTGAAATCATTCCATCTAAATAAACTGGTACAGAAGGTATTAAACTCTTAGCCATTAATGATTCAATAACAATTTGTAATTCTTGTGCACGACCAACAGCTAGTACTGGGATGAGTACTTTTCCTCCACGAGTTAATGTGGTATTGATAATTTCTTGTAATTGAGTTTCAGCTTCCTTATTAGTTGGCATAACGTCTTGAGGATTACCATAAGTTGATTCCATAAAAAGTGCTTCAAGTCTTGGGAATTTAGAAATAGCAGGATCGAGTAAGTTTGTTTGACGATATTTAAAGTCCTGAGCAATTGCCATATTATACAAACCATTTCCGATATGCAAATGAACAATAGCTGAACCTAAAATATGTCCCGCATTATGAAGAGTTAATCTGACATCTGGAGCAATATCAGTCACTTCACCATAACTCAAAGGTATGGTGTGAAGTACTGTTTGCTTTACATCCTTTGATTCATAAGGCATTAATTTTCCTTCTTTTTTAGCTACATCTAAATAATCAATTTGAAGAAGGGTCATCAAATTACTCGTAGCTTTAGTAGTATAAACAGGTCCTTCATAACCATATTTGAAAAGATAAGGTAAAAAGCCACTATGATCAAGATGTGCGTGAGTGATTACTACAGCATCCAAGTTTTCTATCGAAAATTCTAAAGAATCTAATCTTGGAAACATTTCTTTTGTAGAGTTTCTTCCTACATTCACTCCACAATCAATTAAAATACTACTTTCTGGTGTTCGTAATAATGTGCAACTTCTTCCAACTTCACGATACCCACCTAAAGATGTAATTCTAACCCAATTGGTATCAAATAATTGTTTTCTGTGAATTCTCCTTCCTATTTTTCTTAAAATTTTCTTTCTTTCTTCACTATCAGTAAAAAGAATATTACGAACTGTTTTTACAATACGAGATTCTAATGGAGGAGTTCTTGAAACATTCGGTCTCCAGAAAGTTTCTGAAGTAATTTTTCGTAATGTGGCACCATTCTTTCCAATAACTAATCCTGGTTTAACTGCTTCTATCAAAATTTCTCCAATATTTGGATCAAATTGTATTGATGTTATTTCCGCCTCTTTAGGTACTAAATCATTAACAATAGATTCAGCTTTCTTCTGTTCCATTCGAACAGAAGGATCAGAACGAATTACAATACGTTTCCTTAAATCTTTAGCGAGGTTTTTAACCAGATCACCATTATCAACAAGAATTTGAGGATTTTTTGAATATACAGCCACTTCGGGTCCTTCGAATTCTATTTCGGAAATTTCTGCAGAAGGAGGTGTCTTCTTAAGAATCTCTTCCTTTATTTCATTCAAAGTTTCTTGACTAATTAACATAGTTTGTTCTCTCTCTTAATCGTAAGATTTTTTATTTGTCGCTGTGCGAATGTTTTTTTATTTAAAATTCGGTTCTAATGGCAATGAATTTTCTTCCACATCTTAAGATTTATTCAATTAATATTTTTTGATTTTAAATTTTCCTTTTTATGTAAGATGGGGATTAATTTGAGTAAATCTCTAAAATGTGTTTCAATTAACAACAGTTAGAGACACGGCAATTCTTTGCCAAAAAAACTCCTTGATTGTAATTTGAAATATTATAATTTATAAAAGTATGGATTACGACTTTTGAAAAAATAAAAGATTACAATATAATAAAAAAATCTATTAAAGATTAGTTCTGTTTTTGTGCTAAATGACTCAAGGAGTTAACCGATTTTGGACAAAAAAAGACGTATTGTGGAATCTGTTCCTAACTATAGCGAAGGAACTGATGGAAAAGTTGTAGAAGCAATTGTTGATGAGATAAGAAAAACTCCTAAAACAAATATAGTTGATATACAATATGATTCCGATTATAATCGAGCTGTTATCACTTTTGTAGGTGAACCAGAAGCTGTACTGCAAGCTAATATTGCTGCTTCAAAGAAAGCTTTGGAATTAATTGATATGACAAAGCACAAAGGACAACATCCTAGAATAGGTGCTACCGATGTGGTTCCATTTGTACCTGCACAGAATATTACCATTGATGAATGTAATGAATTAGCGAGAAAATATGCAAAGGCTATGGCAGATGTTGGAGTTCCAATTTATTTTTATGAAGAATCTGCCACTCGTCCTGAAAGAAGAAATATTGATAATATACGTGTAGGCGACTATGAAGGTTTGAAAGAGACCATAAAAACAAATCCTGATCATAAACCAGATTTTGGTCCTTCAGAATTCCATCCAAAAGGTGGAGCTACTGTTACTGGAGCAAGATTGCCTTTGGTTTGTCTTAACATTAATTTGGGTACTTCAAATGTAAAAATAGCAAAAAGTGTAGCAAGAAGAATTCACTTGTCAACCGGTGGGTTAGTTAATATTAAAGCAATGGGTACTGCAATAAAAGGAGAAGATTACGTTCAAGTGGGGATTAGCAATGTTAACTTTAAGAAAACACCAATGTATAGACAACTAGAGCTTGTACGCATTGAAGCAGCTAGATATGGTGTTCCAATTATTGGTACTGAATTAGTTGGACCTATTCCACTAGAAGCAGCTTTGAATTCATTGGAATACTACCTACAATTGGTTAATCCAAAACACCTTAAAGAAGAAAATCTAATCGAGTATTATTTTGATTTTTGATTAAAAATTAAATGTGAGTTTGTATTAGTTCTCACATTTTCTATTTTTTTAGTAGTTATTCTCAATTACAATCTTTCCATTTTTAATTACTTTAGAAACTAAATTGACTCCAAATTGATAGGATAAAAAGTAATAATTCGGGACATCGAAAATCACAATATCAGCTTTTTTACCTACTTCAATACTACCAATTTGATTTTCTCTTTGAATGGCACATGCAGCATTAATTGTAGCAGCTGTTAGTGCTTCCGCAGGGGACATTTTCATATTGTAACAAGAAAGAACAATAGCCATTAACATCGATTCAGTCCAGCAGTTAGGATTTAGATCAGTAGCAATTGCAATTGGAATGCCAAATTCAATCATCTTTCTTGCTGGAGCGTATTCTTTAAGCATTAAACAAAAAGGTGTTCCTGGTAAAAGAGTAGCAATTACTCCAGCTTTTGCCATTTCTTTTAATCCTTCATCATTTGATTTTAGTAGATGACCGGTTTGGATGGCTTTTAGTTCAGCTGCAAGTTTAGCACCATTTGTATCTACAATTTCATCAATATGGATAATTTTCTTTATACCATATCTTTCTGCAGCTAATAATATCCTTCTCGTCTGATCAATCGAAAAAATCCCTTTCTCACAAAATACATCACAAAATTCAGCTAAATTTTCTTTAGCTATTTTAGGTAACATTTCATTAATGACTAAATTTACGTAATCATCCGTTCGACTATTATATTCGGGTGGTACAGCATGAGCTCCTAAGAATGTTGAAATCAAATCAATAGGATGCTCTTTATCAAGAATTTTTATTGCTTTCAAAGATTTTAGTTCGCTTTCAACATTTAGACCATAGCCTGATTTAGCTTCAACAGTAGTTGTTCCATAATGAAGCATTTTATCAAGGATTTTCTTTCCATTTTTCACTAAATCATCCACTGAAGCTTGCCTTGTTTCTCTAACAGTTTTAAGAATACCACCACCCATTTCAAGAATTTCCAAATAAGTTTTACCTGCTAATTTTAAAGAAAGCTCATTTTCTCTAGAGCCGGCAAAAATAAGGTGCACATGAGGATCAACAAAACCAGGTGTGACGAGTTTATTAGTTGCATCAATTTGTAAGAGCTGATCATTAATATTGATTTTTTTCTTTAATTCCTCTGTTGTTCCAACAAAAATTATTTTTCCATCTTTAATTGCAATAGCACCATCTTGTATTATTGCTAATTCTTCCATTGATTTTCCAATTCTTGGAGCACCGTATTTTGAATCCATAGTTACTAATTCATTTGCATGAAGAATAACAATATCAGGAATTAGTTCTAATGAAGAATCATTATTGGTCGTCAAATAATTTCACCAAGTTCTTTACGTTTTCTCATTATACACAATACTTTTAATAAACTTCCTTTCCCAAATAGAAAAAAGTTATAATATATTTATTAATCTAAATTTAATTAATATTAAAAAATCACATTAGTTTTAATCGATAATATTTGGAGATTGCTAGTATGACTGACTTGAAAAAAGAAATTGATGTTTATGGTCGACCAATGTATATGGATATGAAACCTGAGAAATCATTAGAAGCAGATGAAAGCACTGAACTCCTTCAATGTAAAACTTGGGATGCTGAAGCAGCTTTAAGAATGCTTTTGAATAATCTTAATCCAAAAGTTGCACGAAATTGGGAAGAGTTAATTGTTTATGGAGGCTCTGGGAGAGCAGCAAGAAATTGGAAAGAATTTCATAAAATCATACGAGCTCTAAAGGATTTAGAACCTGATGAAACACTTTGTATTCAATCCGGTAAACCTGTCTATATTGCACCTACTCATACAGAAGCTCCAAGAGTAATATTAGCCAATTCAAATCTTGTAGGCAATTGGGCTACTCAAGATTATTTTGATGAATTGGATCGTCTTGGTTTAATGATGTATGGTCAAATGACTGCTGGAAGTTGGATATATATCGGTACACAAGGAATTTTACAAGGAACATATGAAAGTTTTGCAGCAGCAGGTAAAATGGATTTCAAAACTGATTCATTAGCTGGGAAATTAATTCTAACTGGTGGAATGGGTGCTATGTCAGGTGCTCAACCAATGGCAGGGACATTAAATGATGCAGTTATTTTAGATGTAGAAGTGAAGGAATCAGAAATTGCTAGAAAAGTCGAGGAAAATTATTGTGATAGGTTGACACACAACATCGATGAAGCTATTGAATGGGCTTTAGAAGCTAAGAAGAAAAAAGAACCATTATCAATTGGCTTAGTTGGAAATGCAGCTCAAACTCATCCTGAGCTTGTAAAAAGAGGGATTATTCCAGATATTGTTACTGATCAAACATGCGCACATGAAGTTAAGAAGTATGTACCAATTGGATATGATAAAAATTATGTTGAATTATTAGAAGATGGCGTAAAAATTAGGGAAGGAGAATATGTTCGTGAATCATTCAAAGCTATGGCTTCTCATGTAAAAGCAATGATTGATATGCAAACAAAAGGAGCTATTGTTTTTGATTATGGGAATGCAATTAGAAATCAGGTAGAATTAGCACTTGATATTGTAAATGGGAATGCTCCTGCAGCAAACAATATGACAAAGGATGATGTAGCAAATCTAAGACAACATTTGAAAAATATTGGTATTTCTTCTGTTAGAAATGAAAAAGGTGGATATGTTTTTCCTGGATTTGTACTGAAATATGTTCGTCCTCTATTCTGTGAAGGTAAAGGACCATTTAGATGGGCATGTCTTTCGGGTAATCCTAAAGACTTAGCAGCAATTGATGATGCATTAATTTCAACTTTCCCTGATGACAAACCTTTGATTCGTTGGATTGATCGTGTAAGAGAAAAAGTACCAATCTTGGGTCTTCCAACAAGAATTTGCTGGTTAGGTTATGGCGAACGTGCTAAATTTGGATTAATTATTAATAATTTAATTAAAGAAGGAACCGTCACAGCACCTGTTGTTATTGGCAGAGATCACTTAGATTGCGGTTCTGTTGCTTCACCTAGTCGTGAAACTGAAGGCATGAAAGATGGTAGTGACGCTATTGCTGATTGGCCTTTACTTAATTTTGCATTAAATGCTGTGAATGGAGCAAGTTGGGTTTCTTTCCACCATGGTGGAGGTGTCGGAATAGGCAAGTCTTTACATGCAGGAATGGTTATTGTAGCAGATGGAACATCAGAAAAAGCTAAAAGACTTCAAAGAGTATTAACAGTTGATCCTGGTACTGGTATTGCACGACATGTTGATGCTGGATATGAAACAGCTTCAAATATTGCTAAAGAAAGAAAAGTAAAGATTCCAAAATAATTCTAATGATAGGTGGTAATTATGACTTTTAATGAATCAATATTCGATATAGATTGCGAAGAAGTATGCAAAATAATAGAACAAGCTATTAGAGATTATGTAGAGAAATCTAAAACAAAAGGAATTGTTTTAGGTCTTAGCGGTGGTATTGATTCATCTGTTGTAGCAGCATTAGCAATAAGAGCGCTAGGAAAAGATAGAGTTTTAGGACTAATTTTACCAAGTGCTAATCTTGATCCGTCTTATGAAACAGATGCAAGAAAATTAGCAGAACAATATGAAATCGAAATTAAGAAAATCTCAATAGCTGATTTTGTTAATATTTTTGTTGATAAAGTGGATGAGGATGTAGCTAATAATAAATTAGCAGTAGGAAATGCTATGGCTAGATTTCGAATGATTCTACTTTATGCCTATGCAAATCACATGAACTACTTAGTTATTGGTACTAGCAATAAAACTGAGATTCTTGTTGGATATCTCACAAAATACGGAGATGGCGGAATAGATTTTGAACCTTGTGGAGATTTATACAAAACACAAATACGACTATTAGCAAAGTATCTTGAAATACCTGAAGAAATTATTTTAAAACCACCTTCTGCTGGATTCTGGGATGGTCAAACAGATGAAGGAGAAATTGGGATTACTTATGAAATGTTAGATAAAATACTCTATGGATTTGAAATCGGATTTACAAAAGAACAGATAATAGCAGAGCTTAATATTGAAGGCATTGTTGTTAATGAAGTAGAGACAATGATTGCTAGATCAGAACATAAAAGAAAGATGCCACCAATTTTCAGTTATAAATGAAAGGAAGCACCTTTTAACCTTAATTTTTTTATTTATTTGCGAGTAATTTTTAGGTTAGAAAGTTTATTTTCCATTGTATAGATATGGATGTTTTACTTTGAATGAATCCTTTGTGTATTCAAATAAGTTAGAAGAGCTAATCTTTAGTGAACAGCTAAATTTTGAAAGAACAAAAGGTCAATTAATCCATATTTTTGGTAAAGCGGGAACCGGAAAAACAACTCTTGCTCTACAGATTTCAGTTGGTTTTTGTTCTAAAAACAAAAAAGTGATATTTATTGATACAGAAGGAAAAGTAACAGGAACAAGAATTAAAGAAATATCTTCCAATGAAGATTTTGCTAGAGTTAATACTAATCTTAAATTGTACATGCCTAATGATTTTGATAAGCAGCATGAATTAATCGAAAAATTAGATTTCTACTTAATAGGACAAAATATTGGTTTAATTATAATCGATACTATTACAAATCATTATCGTCAAGAGATACTTTTTAGAAAGGATAGTAAAGAGCTTTATGAAAAACTTGCTTATGAAGTAGCTTTACTTAGAAAAATAGCCAAAGAGAAATCAATCCCTATTTTGATGTTTAATCAAGCAACTATGAGAAAAGAAAACGAAGAGAAGGAAGGAAATGATTACTTGAGAAGAGAACAAGTAAATCCAGTTGCTAAAGCAATTATGAATTATTGGGCTGACAATGAATTAATTTTAATTAGTTATGGTTGGAGTAATTTTGAAGCACGAAAACCAGGAGAATTTGAGGGAAGAGTTAAATTTAGCATTGATACAAAAGGTATAACACATTTTATTGAACAACTCTAATTATAAGTGAAGAAGAATGGCTGAAGAAAAAGAAAATAATTTTGAAGATGAAATTAAAGTATCCAAAAATGAGAATCCTGAAGAGCAATTTAAGGACCATCCAGAAGTAATTAACCTACAAAATGAACTTTCAAGTATGAGTAAAGATAACATAAAAAAAACAACTGATAATTTAAGAAGTGAAATTTCACAACTCTCTTCCAGTATCACTCAACTAAAAAAGAAAAGAGCTGAACATAATTCTCAAGCAAGACATTATCGAGCTATGAGAAATAATGTCTCAGAAGAAAAAGCAGAGATAATTGACAAATTACAAACTCAGGCAAATAAAGAGAAAGAACTTAGGGATAAATGTAATGAAGAAATTAAAATCAATAAACAGAGAAGAGAGGAATTAAAAGATGAAATTAGAAATGCTTGGGCTAAAGTAAAAGATCTTCGTGAAAAATATTATCGAATGAAAGATGAAGTTGGAGTAATGCCCGACGAACTAACAAATGAAATTAGAGAATTGGAATGGACACAACAAACTTCTAGTTTATCGTCTAATGAGGATGCTGAAATAACTAAGAGAATTACTGAACTTTATGAAAAAGCCTATACTGCTCATCTTATAGGTTTTTCTTCTGATGAATTAGAAAAGGCTGTTGAACATGCAAAAAAACTTTCTCAGGAACATGACCAAGCACATGAGATTGTACTAGTAAATGCTGAAGAGGGACAGAAACATCATGAAAAAATGATAAAGCTATTTGATGAGATAAATAATACCCGCGCTGGAGGAGGAGATTTACACGAAAGATATCTAGATGAAAGACATGCTGCTGATGCAGCTCATCAAAATATTGTAGAGATTTATGAAAAAATTAAATTAAAACAATATTTATTGGATCTAATTGATGATGAACAAATTAGAAGACGACATGAAAAATCTCAACAGATGAAAGAGCAACAAATTGAAAGCTCAAAAGAGAAAAGTGCTTCTAGTAAAAGATTGACATTAGAGGAATTACGTTTAATTATGGGGGAAGAGGAGGAGGAAGACTCTGATGAATAACATTCATCTAAAAGATTTTAAATTCATACTCTTCACTCAGAAAAAGAGAATTATTGGAAAATTGTAATAGTATTTCTTATTGAGAATTTATTAGTATAGGTTAGAAAAATGACGAGAATTGCAATTGTAGAGCGAGCTAAATGTAATAAAAAGAAATGCGCTCTTGAATGTATTAAATTCTGCCCAGTAAATCGAACATCTGACGAAAAATGTGTCGATCTTGATGAACAAACTGGTAAAGCTAAGATTATAGAATTACTTTGTACAGGTTGTGGGATCTGTATTCGCAAATGTCCAAGACATGCAATACAAATAATCAACCTTCCAGATGAACTTGAAACAGATTTAGTACACAGATTTGGTCGAAATGGATTCAAATTATATCGTCTACCTAAACCAAAAATAGGGCAAGTTCTCGGTTTAATAGGACAAAATGGTGCAGGAAAATCTACCTCATTAAAGATTCTTTCTGGTCAATTAAAACCTAATTTAGGACGGTGGGATGATCCTCCCGAGTGGGAAGAAATAATAGAAAATTTCAGAGGATCAGAATTGCAAAATTATTTTGAAGCAATATATCAGGGAACATTAAAAGCGGCAATAAAACCTCAAGAAATTAGTGGTCTTCCCAAGATAACTACTGGTGTAGTGAAAGATCTAATTACTAAAGTGGATGAAAAAGGTCAAGTAGAAGAAGTAAAAAGTCTACTTAACTTAGAAAAGTTTTGGGAAAGAGAATTAACTGTACTTAGTGGAGGAGAGCTTCAAAGAGTAGCAATTGCAGCTACAATTGTAAAAGATGCAGATGTCTACCTTTTTGATGAACCTTCTAGTTTCTTAGATGTAAAAGAAAGAATGAATGCTGCAACAGCAATAAGAACTCTAATCTCGGATAATAAATATATTCTCAATGTAGAGCACGACTTGGCTGTTTGTGATGCGATTAGTGATCAAATAAGTATGTATTATGGTTCACCTGGTGGTTATGGTATTGTTACCCATCCAAAAGGAGTAAGAGATGGTATCAATGTTTTTCTTGAAGGATATATTCCAGATGAGAATATGCGTTTTAGAGATTACGCAATTACATTCTCTCGAATTCCTGCACCAACAGAAGGAAGTTCAAGTCACAAAATAGCACTAGAATATGGGAATTTTACTAAAGATTTCAATGGTTTCAAATTTAAAGCAAATGGTGGAATAATTCATAATTCTGAAATAATTGGAATTATTGGACCTAATGGTATTGGTAAAACTACTTTTGCTAAAATTCTTGCTGGCGATGAAGAACCAACTAGTGGTGAAGTTATTTTAGAAAATGCAAAGAAAGCAGCTAAAAAACAGGAAGAGAATGAAATAGAAAAGAAGAAAGAAGAAAAATCTGGGATAAAGATTGCTCATAAACCACAATATATTTCTATAGATTTCAAAGGAACAGTTGAAGAATTCTTTTTATCAATTAACCGATTTTTACTAACTGATCCATGGACAAGAGCTGAAATCATCCGACCTCTTAATATTGAAGACCTGCTTATGCGAAACGTTCCAGATCTTTCAGGTGGTGAACTTCAAAAAATAGCTATTGCTGGTTCTCTTGCACAATCCTGTGATATGTATCTCATTGATGAACCCTGCGCATATCTAGATTCAGAAATGCGTTTAGTTGTAGCAAAAGTTATTCAGAAAATTGTTAGATCTAGTGGACGAGCAGCATTTATCATAGATCATGATTTAATGTTTATTGATTATCTTAGTGATAGCTTGATGGTTTTTGAAGGTGAACCTGGAATTAGCGGGAAAATTAAAGCACCTACGAATTTGCGCCGAGGTATGAATAAATTTCTGAAAGAAGTTGACATAACATTCCGAAGAGACAAAGTAAGTGGAAGACCTCGTGTGAATAAAAAACAATCAAGACTTGATAGAGCTCAAAGAGATATTGGCGAATTCTATTATGTACCATCTACATTAGAAAAAGAATGAGAGAAGACAGTTTTACATGAAATCGACTGTCTTATCATCTTCAATATCTTGACCATAAATTCTTTCATGTGCCCATGAAAAAGGTTTAATTTTTTTCGTCATTTCTTCAAGGAGCCAATCCATGATTTTCTCTCCAACCCGTTCTCCATAAATTCTTTTTGCTGTTCTCATGGTTTTTATCGTTTCATTATCATCACGAATGAAATCTACTATTTTACAGATATTTTCTGAAGAAGCAGGAGGAACTAACACATTAGATTTTGCATCGAAAACTGATTCTGGTCGATCTGTATTGAATCGTAGTGTTAAACAAAGTACATCTTGAATCTCATTTAATTCTTCTTGAATACTTCCTGAATCTGTTAATTCAGCAAAACATTTACCGCTTTTCCAAAATTCAATAACTTGTCCATACTCTTTCCACAAAGGAGTGAAAATAAAATTATCATATTTTTGATCAGCTTGTAATATCTTCTTTCTTAAATTAAAAAATTCCAACGCGCTTTTTGTGGCATTTAATTCACACCAAGTTATTGGAACACCTTTTTTCACTAATTCCATTACTCCACTTACAATTGCTTTGAATCTTTTCTCAGTTAAATTACCTCTTCTGTGAACATCAACTCGAATCCAATTATCATAATTCTCTAAACTGGGAAAATCTTCAAAAGCAGAAGTTTCTGGTTTTGGAACTAGTTCTATAGCATCAACAACAGAATTCCCAACAACACGAATCGAATTTTCTGGATAACCCTCTCTTAAAAGATTTTCACGACAAATTTCATGAGGAGCAAAAAGATAGGCAGCACCAGCACCAGATACAAAAGTATCCCATTGTTCTGGCCATGGTTCAGCACGATTAATTTCCCATTTACCATTCCACTGCTTCTGAATGAAGTCGTTAACATCAACAATCTCTTGAGTGAAAAGATTTTGTTCTTTGAAAGAAACTGGATGCATACCTCGTATTCCAGCTTCATTTTGACCTACTCCGGAACGAGTTGATAAAATCCAAGCTGCAGATACAATACCAGCAGTAAGAGTATCACCATGAGGTATTGGCAAAAAAAATCTATTTGGATATTCCTCTCGCAACCATTTACCAATGTGACCTATTTTATAAAAAATCTCAACTGATTTTTGTAATAAATCACCCTTAATTTGCAAATCAATAAGTGGATTCATCTTAAATTCTTTTATTCCATAACCAAGAAGATCATCATAATGTTGACCTGTTGTCGCACAAATAACAGGTATATCCTTTTTGTTTGCCCAATAGATTAGAGGTGCTTGTTTGTAAAAATCAGGTTTTGTACCAATAGCGACCATTAGAATCCATTTGTTTTTATCTGAATTCTCAATAATAGATCGGATTTCCTTTTCTTTTAATATTGGAGGTATAAAATCTGGTTTAGGATATTTGAAAGATTTCATTTTGACCACTTATTTTATAGATAATTATCTAAAGTAAAATATTATTCTTGTACGTTAGTACTTAAAACTTTTCAACATTTAGACTCCACTGGATGAAAAAAATAAAAAAAATATAGAAATTGACTATGGTAATGAATTAATACTCTTTTCAATTAATTCTATATTAGTATTTCCAAATGAATTAGTTTTCCCTGATTTAACATTATTAACAGTTAATTTTGCTGGTGCAAAAATTGCAGGATTAATCTTATAAAAATCACCTTTAGCTTGTTTTACTATTTCATAAAATAATGAACCGTAATTAGGAGATTTATTTGAAATTGCTTTTTTACAAAAATCAAGAAGCTCCTTTTCATTTCCAGTGTTAACTTGTAGAAAAACATTCGAACCGTAAATTAGCATATCATTTGTTCTACCTAACATAATTTCATAATTTTCATAATATACAGGTGAAATAGGTGCGGAACCACTGGCAGCAATAATTTTTGTGACATCCATTCCTAAATCAAATAATTTATGTAACGCTGTTTCGATTGAACGAGCAGATATTTGAGTAGAGCCGGCAATACTTGCCGTAGGAACCACTATAATGTAGAGATTTTCTGGATCAATTGTACATTTTTCTGCTATATACTTGATAATATTGTCTGAAGGAATTTCATTCGATTCCAAAACAATAACTGCCTCATCAATTTCTTCATCCATTGGGATTTTTTTAAAAATATGTTTTGGTTTATCAGCTAATACCCTTGCTGGACCACTTGCAATTGCTTGGTAATTATCCTTTTTAATTGACCAACCAGCAAATTGAGAACCAAGTGTTGCTTCAACTGGAAAATCTGTAAAAACTGTAATTGAGGGTAAAATTACCTCAGGAGAATATTCCTTGAGAGTAAGTGTTACTTCTGCTAAACCTCCCATGCAAATCTGAGAAATATATTCACCTGCTAAATAACCACCTTGAGTATTTACACCAAAATCTATAATCATTGAACCTATTTTTGTTTCAATTACTTCCCCTTTTAAAACGTCAACTATTTCTAATATTTCTTCGAACAAATTTATTGCTGCTTCATTCATTGTAGTTATTGTAGCTTCATTTTGACTATTCATTAACAATACCCTCTGATAGTGTTTCTACACTAATTCTTTGAGATGAATCATTATTGAACCTAATTGTCCCTCATAATTTGAGCTGGTAATCTTGATGATTCGATCATCATTTTTTATCGTATTAATTATACTTTTCATTGCGTTTTTCAATTCTTCTTCATTTATTGCATTTATAACAATCTCATAAACACAATTTGCATTATCAGGTAGAAGACTATCAGAAACTTCTTCTTTTAGTGTAGGGCAAAATTTGTGATTAGTTGATTCATTTAAAAATGAATATTTTGAACCAATTTTAGAGCCAGCTCTACAAATACCAGCTGGAAAAGCAGTGATTGCTTTAGCCTCTGATTTCTGTAAAGCTTGAATACCAGCTCTTGCAACATTTAATGTTTCTAATTCTTTGATACCCATTATTATAAGAACTCCTCCAGCAATACCTTTTGCCATATGGAAGGTTTCCTCTATTTGGAATAAACCGTCCATAACAGGTATTTCCCACATTTTTCGATTATAAACATCAATTTGCTTTTGATAACCATCACCAAAATATGATATTAATTTACCAATAGGTTCACTTTTTTCTCCATCTTGAAGCATATTGAAAATTCTTGTAGTTGGTGCAGTTAGAGCACATTGGGAAATTCGAGTGAGAAGCTCATCTTTCATTTGTTTGCTTCTCCTAGTCCAAATTTGAATAATAACTCCAGGTCTTCCATCAGGTGTTTCAGATGAATCTACAATTTTCTCAATGCCTGCTTCTGCTGAACACATGATTATACTCGTAGCAAAACCTATAGTACTTCTAGCAGCTTCTAAAGCTAACTCTTCATCTGCAGCAGTAATTAATACTCTTGAATACCACATTTTAAAACATTCAGAATAAGTATCATCTATTTTTTCTGTGCTCATAATTCTCATCTCAATTTTATTTATTGCTCATGAGCAATTATATGATTATTAAATGCTTTTTGCCATCGATATTCTATTACTAATGGAAAAATACAGATTGTACATAAACATAAAAGGGTAAAGGAAAAAATTGCTTCTAATCCCAATGCACAATTATCTTCTGTTTTAATTTTAGAAGTCTCGATATGATCATGAAGAAGTGTATATTTAATGTAAATTGGATAAATTGGGAAAACTATCAAGAATATTAACATTGTTGTGGGATTATTGGTAGTAGGATAAGATCTTGATTCAGTAGTAAATGCAAGCTTGAAATGATCTTCCAAATCTTTGAATAACCAAAACTGATAGAGGATGTAATAAATTCCTAAAGTAACTAGTGAAAGAAATACTACTCGACTAAATCGTCTAGTTGTTCCATATTTCATTTCTTTTGGCATGATATACTACTCCATATAGTGATAATTCCTTTTTTAATTATTATATTCCAAGTTTCCCTTTCTTTTACAGTTTTTAACTAATTTATTCTATAAAAAAAGGTATTGTAAAAAAGGAAGAGAAATTTCCTCTTCCTAAATAAGAGAAGTTTTATTTCAACATTTCAGTCGTCTTCAAGCTTTTCCATGCTTGAGCTTCGCCACTTTTTATTTTCTTAAATTCTGGAATATGTCTTAATGTAAGCACTAACCACATACTTAGGGAATATAGAAGTATGAATTGCCATCCTAGTTGTCCATCTGTAAAGTAAACATGAGGCCAAAATGCTGCAGGAAGATCAGTTGATCCAATACCAGAAATTTGATCAATTAAATACCAAAATGGTGAAATGAATACTGCAGCCCAACATGCACCAATTCCGGAAAAACCACTTACCCTAATCATAATAAAGAGTAAAATAATCCAGAAGAAAGTTGTAGGCCAATAAATATAGAAAAATAAACCGAGGAATGTGCCTAGTCCTTTGCCTCCTTTAAAACCTAGATAAGGCATCCAACAATGACCTGTAACAGCTGCCACTGCACAAAGTATAACATAATATTCTGTGAAAATAAGAGGATCATCTGAGAGTGGAGCGATTAAATATTCAACAATAGATGCTGCAAAAACTCCCTTAACAATATCAACAGAAAAGGTAATTGCACCCCAAGGAAACAAACCTGCTGCGCGAATAGTATTTCGGGTGCTAACAGAACCAGAACCAAATTCTCTAGGATCAATGCCGGCGACTGTTTTTGAAACAATATAGGCTGTTGGAAAACTTCCAATCAACCATCCAATAATAGGTGATACTATAAATGGCCATATATTTCCAATAGACAAAGCAAATCACTAAAGCGATTAAAAGAATAGTCATTTAAAAAAAATTCGCTTAAAATCATCTCTTGAATACATAAAATATAAATTAATGCTGAATTTAGATTAGGAAAGATTAATCTTGTTTTTATTAAATTGAATTATTCCTATTTTCTCTAGCTCTTTAATTCTTTCAATTAAAGTCTCTTCTGAAAGATTGAGTACAAGTGCAAGGTCTTTGATTTCTAGCTCTTTTCCTCTAGTTGTTAATGTTTGAATTATTCTTTGATCAATTCTTTGTGGAAGTAATTCATATGATATAGAACGAATACTTTTTCTAATTTGAGAATAAGTTGCTTCAGCAATTGCTTTTGCTACATTGACTTTTTCTAATTCTTTACTTAATTTAATAAGTAAATCACTATAAGCTAGAAGTTTTTCTTTGGAATTTGGTTGTTTTATTAATTCTTGACATTGGTTGACAATTTCAGCTAATTCAGGGAATTCCTTAGGTGTTTTAATTTCAATTCTAGGAACATCGAAAAGACCAACATCAAACATTTCAGGGGAGATTTGTACTTCAACTCGTACAGCTTTTGCAATATGGTAATATCTTCGAGGAGCACCTTGTCCTGCATCTTTAAAATCAGAATCTAAGAGTCCTGACTCTTCTAAAAGTTGTAAATGACGAAAAATTGCTTGCTGTCCTAAATCTAGCTGATAAGCTAGTTGAGTTAAATACATAGGCTCTCCAGCAAGCATTGCAAGTATTTTTCTTCTTGTCTCACTTTTTAGAGCAAGAAAGATTTGATCAGGATCTGCCATTTTTCATCACTTTTTATTAATAATTTTTTTTAGCATTTTTGTCATATTGTTGTAAAAAATTTCTAGAGGAAGGATGAAATTGCACCTTCCTTGAATTGTTCATTGATTCCACGATATTTTTTAAGGTCATCTGACGAACCACGATGAATTTTCATTAAGGCTTCTTTTAATATTTTTTGCGTAATTTTAAATGCTTTAGTCTCTAATTTTTTAATAGCATCTTCTCGAGTTTCAACATTTTTTAGATATTCTCTAACTGATAACATTCCTGCTTCTTTTGCAATAGCAGCGATATCTGCACCAGTTAAACCTTCAGTATCTTTCGCTAATTCATCTAGATTTACATCACTTGCGATTGGCATCTTCTTTGTGTGAATATCAAAGATTTCTTTTCGTGCTGCTAAATTAGGAATATCAATACCAATAAATCTATCAGTTCTTCCTGTTCGTATAACCGCAGGATCTATGATATCGGGTCTATTAGTAGCCATAATAACTACGACATTCTTTAATTTTGAAAGTCCATCCAATTCAGTTAATAATTGGCTAACAACTCGTTCAGTTACATTGCTATCATTTACTCCACCTCTCTTGGGTGTTATACTATCCACTTCATCCATAAAGATGATACAGGGAGAAGCTTGTCTTGCTTTTCTGAATAATTCTCTGATAGCTTTTTCTGATTCACCAACCCATTTACTCATTACTTCTGGTCCTTTGATACTAATGAAATTAGCTTCGCTTTCTGTTGCTACAGCTTTTGCTAGTAATGTCTTACCAGTTCCTGGTGGTCCATAAAGTAAGATTCCTTTTGGAGGGTCTGTTCCCGCAGCTTCAAACACTTCAGGATATTTCAGTGGCCATTCAACAGCTTCTTTTAGCTCTTGTATAGCCCTATCTAATCCACCTATTTGATTCCAGTTTACGTTTGGTCTTTCTACGAAAACTTCACGCAAAGCGGAAGGTTCAACCATTGCTAAGGCATTTTCAAAATCATCTTGTTGAACTTCAATTTCTGAAAGAACCTCTGGGGGGACTTTTTCTTCTTCCCAATTAATTTTGGGCAATATTTTGCGTAAAGCACTCATAGCTGCTTCTTTAACTAAAGTAGCAATATCAGCTCCAACGAAACCATGTGTGATAGAAGCTATTTTTTCAAGTTTGATATCATCTGCTAAAGGCATACCTCTTGTATGAATCTGCAAAATATCAATACGACCTTTCATATCCGGAACACCGATTTCCATTTCACGGTCAAAACGTCCACCACGTCTTAATGCAGGATCAATAGAGTTGGGTCTATTTGTAGCAGCAATGACAACAACTTGACCACGGCTTTCCAATCCATCCATAAGAGCAAGCAATTGAGCGACCACCCTTCTTTCAACTTCACCTGTTACTTCGGACCGTTTTGGGGCAATAGCATCTATTTCATCAATGAAAATTATTGAAGGAGCATTCTCTTCTGCTTCTTTGAAAACACCACGTATATTTGCTTCACTTTCTCCATAAAATTTGGACATGATTTCAGGGCCACTCAAATGAATAAAATGAGCATCTGTTTCATTAGCAACTGCTTTAGCTAGCATGGTTTTTCCTGTTCCGGGAGGGCCATAAATTAACAATCCTTTTGGAGCTTCTACACCTAATTTCTCAAAAATTTCAGGATATCTTAGAGGAAGTTCAATCATTTCCCTTAATTTTTGTATAACATCTTCTAATCCACCAATATCCTCATAGCTTATTTGAGCAATCTTTTCATCTGTTTCACTTACAGGAGTAGTTCGAAGATCAATTGAAGTAGTATTCGCAACAACTACCGTATTTCCTTGTTTGGGAGCAATACGAGCAACTTTGAATACAATTTGATTTCCACCTAAAATTTGAATTCGAATTTGATCACCTACTGAAACAGGTCTACCATTCAATATTTGCAATAGGAATTTCCCATCAAGATCACCTCGAATAGCTTGAGTGGGTGCTACAATAATTTTAGTGCCAGTTGGAGGTTTGATTTTCTTAATGGAGACAATTTCATCTAATCTTACACCAGCATTTAATCTGATTGTACCATCAATTCGAATAATTCCTTTTCTTTCATCTTCTGGATAACCTGGCCATACTTTTGCTGCTGTTCGTGTTTTTCCATCAATTTCTATAATATCTCCAGCAGATAAACCTAATTGTTTCATTATCCCATGACCAATTCTGGCTAATCCTTTACCTACATCACGATATTGTGAATCTGAAACACGTAATTTTATTCCATCATCTTTGTTTGAATCTATTCCGTCAGTTGTTGACATAAGTATTTCACCTTTTTTATTATTTAATTATATGAAGTAAACATTTTATTCGATCTTTACTTCAAAACCTTCCTCTGTAGCAACAGGTTCTTTTCGCTCTACAGTAAACTCAAGAATACCGTTTCTATATTTTGCTGAAGCAGTTTTTGGTTTAATTTTAACAGATAAATCTCTTTCACAGGAGTATTTTCTATCTCCACTTTGAGCATCAATTGAAATCCTTGTTTCAGTAGTTTTAACTTTAATATCATCTTTTGAAACACCTGGAAGTTCTACGATTAAACGAACCAATTTATCTTCAATAAAAACATCAACTAAAGGTTCACGATCTTTTGAAGCTACTGGGGCGCCTTTCATTGAAGGTTTAATGTTACCAAACTCTTTGATAACTGGTTTACCATCAGGTCCCATAGTTATATTCCATCCCCAGGTAAGTGGACCCATTTTTTTTCTGAAAGCTTCAGGATCGTTTAGGTCAAAACCTTCCATCATTTTCTCAAGTTCACCCATGATTTGATCCATAAAATCTTCATTAAAGAAACCACTACTTTCAAATAAATCGAATGGCAACCATGGAAACATTTCTTTCCATTTACGATATTCATCGTCTTTTTTTCTTCTCCAAGACAATTTAATTACACCTCATTTTTTTGAAATTTTTCAGTTAAGGTTTTTTTATCACCATTTAGTGAATTACTCACTAAAAAGTTAATATTAAAACGTTTATCTAATCAATATATAAATCTATTCATTTTTATTAAAAAATCAGACAAATTATAATTAATATAAAATAAGAAAAAAGAAGATAAAAAAATAAGGAAATAAAGTTGTTAGAAAAAAACTAACAACTAATTAACATCTACTTTCAACCGAGAAAGGATTTCGTTCATTTGATCAACTTTCTTGTTAATG
>Ga0307379_10000476_pt1 | contig 67904 bp, 104 predicted proteins | sample UN2MG_FD_202237 | JGI IMG/M metagenome (GOLD analysis project Ga0307379, IMG submission 202237) | Soil microbial communities from Risofladan, Vaasa, Finland - UN-2 | ecosystem: Environmental > Terrestrial > Soil > Coastal area > Acid sulfate soil | place: Finland: Risofladan, Vaasa | collected... | reverse complement strand
TACCAACAAACCCAGAATGGTTAAATGAAGGCACAGGCGAAAAAACATTGGGTTTAATAGCAGAGGACGTTGAATTAGTCAGACCAGACCTCGTTATTCATGATGAAAAAGAACCAGAAAAATTGTTATCAGTAGAATACACTTTTTTAATAACACCAATGTTGAATGAAATACAAAAGAGCAAAATTGCAATAGAACAATTATTAGCAACAATTACGGATTTGACCAATCGTATTTCACAACTTGAATCACAAATTTAATATAGGGGTACAAAAATGAATGTAGGTAATTCTTTTATAGAGGACGGGGTGGAATACCCCATAATATCAACAAGAACAAAAGGTTTAACAGATAAATATATATCTATATTTGCCTATGACCCAGAAGATTCAAACCGGATTGATTCAGGAGGAAAAAATTATGCAGTAACAGCTGGTGTGTACCAAATAGCACCACCAGCTGGTGAAATATGGCAAATTGCAAGGCTCGTTTATTATATTGAAGATGTTGGTTCCTTTGATTCTGGTGGTTTTGGTAATGGTGCAGCATTAACTAATGGGATAATACTAAAAGTTGAGAATGCAACAACAGTTCTGAATGTATTAACAGCGGGGCTTCCAATTAAAAAAAATACCCACTGGAGGCGTTTTTGTTTTGACCTTGAAATTGACACTTTTGGTTTAGGCAATGAGTCTATGGCAGCCCGTTGGAGTTTTTTCAAAAGTGGCGCATATTTAAAATTAAATGGTGATAACGGTGAAAAAATAACAGTAACACTTAATGATGATTTTAGTGGCATAGTTTCTCAAACATTCCTTTTCCAAGGTTTTAAGGAGTAAAAAATGCCTATATTAGTACGAGATTTAGATGGCAACTTTTTTGAACTGCCAAACCAGCAAGAAATTGACCCAGCTTTTGTTGCCAACCAAGTTGCCAATATAAGTATCCCACATGTTAATTCTATGATACTGAGTGGGCATGTTTTTAGTTCCTTAATTTCAGTTCCATTAGCAGCGAGCGAAGTGGCAACTATATCCATGGTAACAGGCAGCAAAAAAGTAATTTTTAGGTTTGTTGCACAGGTTGTTTCAGAAACACAAATTGAATTTGTGAAAGATGGCACACCCGCAGATTTTGTCGCAGTTCCTTATTTTAATAAAGATTTTGGCAGTAATGCAACTACAGAAGCAGCTTTAGAAGCAGGCGGTACAATAACAGACGGCGAAGTAAAAGCAATCGCCACTTATGGCGCTGGCAATAAAGTGGGCGGAAATTTCGGAAATGAATTATATGTATTTGAGGCAAACCACAGGTACTCATTTCGTGTGACAAGTGCTGTTAATGGCAACCTTGCTACTATTGATGCGCTTTGGTGGGAATTGGATTAATAATATGGTAGTTAAAAATAAAAATGCAGATTGGTTTAAAATTACAATGGTATTATTTGGTCTATGTGTATCACTTTTCACTGGGTTTTCAAGTTATGTTCTAGTGCATAGTGAACGGTACAGTGTTGATACTCGCAGAATGGTTACTATACAAACAGAGCGCCACCGTGCTGATTTGCAGGGCATACGTGAAAACTATGTACATAAAAACGAATATTCTAATAATATGCTATCAATAGAGAATAAATTTATTCGTATTGATACAAAATTTGATAAAATTATAATGAGGTAATATATGAACTACCATTTAAAATCAGCAGAAGATTTGACAGATTGGATATATAATGCACCATTAGGTTCACCCTGCCCCCTGTGTGCTGGCCATGATCCCTACAATGGGACAGGGCCAGACCACATGCCATGGGCACGGTTTTTACTAAAACTAATATGGTGGGACGAAGCTATCCAAGCAGCTGTAAAAGTGCATGACAGACGGTGCCATGTTGGAAATCACCCATTCAATTTATCATTTGAAGATACAAATAAAGAATTCAGGGTAAATGTAAAAAAGGCAATGAAACAATTTATAAATAAATATTGGTACCGAAGGTATTTATTGAAATATTTGTATATATGGGTGGATGAAATTTATTACTGGGCTGTGTCTGGTAAGAACGGCAAAAAAGCATATGATAAAAATAGCTGCTTGGTAGTTGGGGGTAATTAATGCGCCCATTGATACCTATTGTTGAATTAATACGTCTGGAAACAGATAAAAAATATGGAACACTTGGTGTACTGCGTATAAATAAACAGATTTTTTGTTGTGTATTGGAGCCAGGCAAATGGGGCAATGCAAAAGATATTTCGTGTATAAATACAGGGCAGTACCTATGTGAATTGTATGATTCACCAAAATATGGGTGGACTTATATGGTAACAGATGTCCCTGGCAGAAGTTTTGTTTTACTACATGCTGGCAACCTTGTCAAGCACACAAAAGGCTGTTTGCTACTTGGGCAATACTTTGGCAAACTAGCTAATGAAGACCGTGCCACACTTAACAGTGGCAAAACTTTTAATAGTTTTATGGTTTATATGCGTGCACACCCTAAATTTCATCTAACAATAACAGAAAATTACTAAAATAAAAAAGCCACCCCTTTTATTTTGTAGGGGTGGCCAACCATGTAGTAATATCATTCAGTGAGTTTCGAGATCCATCATTCTGCTATTCTTTCAGGTTTTCCCAGTTATATTTTTTACTGGGGCAGGATTCGAACCTGCATTGTACCAATCAACCTTTTTTCGCATAGCAGCTACCTTTAGTCAACTTGTTATTTTTATATCTGGCTCCACATTAGTGCGGTTTGAAGAGCATATAAGCCCAACTTCTTTTGCGTCATTTTCAACGGCTTGTGCAATAGCGTGGTACGAGAGTTTAGTGGAATCTTGATGTATTATTATATTGGCGTCCACATTGGCCTTTTTTGGTGCCATACTGAGCCCAATTCCAACTAATATACCAATAAGTAAAAACAGTATTATTTTTATCATTAATGCTCCTTTGTCTTTATTGCATGGGTAAGGCCATGCCCTATTGCTGTTATTATTATAAAATGTTAAATGCCAAAAACCCATATTTTTTACTTTTCTTTGTTAATTCTTTCAATTATATCTTTTAATGGCACTGCAGCTTTGCCCCCAAGCTTTGAATCAAAGGCATTAAGCATTCCACGTGTTTCCATTGCTGGCTTTGTGTTAATATAATCCAACATTACATTAACATCATTCACATGTATTACAACGTATTCCTCAACTTTTAATTTTTCCGCTGCTGGTGCAATTGCTTCTGGTGCAATTGCTTCCAACGGTACCACATTTGTATCTTGTTTTTTTGTTTCTTCTGGCATTATATACCCTCCATTTTGTTTGGTTTGTTTGTGTGTGTACTGTAATCTTCTTCTAATTCTGGGTTGTCAACAACCTTTAATAAAGACCTTCCTGTTGCTAAATCTTTCTTAAAGTGGAATGTTCTATCCGCAAATGGGAATAATGGTTTTAAATGGTTTATTATAATCAATTGAACTTTTCTTTCTTTACTTAGGCGTTTTAATATTTTTCCAGCTAGTGGCAAATATTCGTCACTTAAATCTTTAAGTGGCTGGTCTAATAATAAGGTTTTACGTTGCCCACTCATTTCAAGTGCTGCAAAACGCAGACCCAATTCCATCATATTCATCACCCCACCACCGTCATCGTCCATTGGGTAAATTTTAACACCGTCCATATCTAAGTAAATATCTACATGTGTTCTATGGTTTTTTGTGCTAAAATCCATTTTAACTTCATATTCACCAGGGAATATACTGTCAACCATTGCCTGTGTTGTTTTCACAAGTGGGGCAGATACTTTACTGTTAATTTCTGCTGCAACTAATTCAACAATTGCATTGGCCTCCGTTGCAAGTACAGTTTCATTTTTTTGCACCACCAACTGTTTTTCAGCTTCAGCAACATCATTTTCATAACCCTTTTTTTGCCCATTTAATTCTTTTACTTTATCAGTTATTAATTCTAGTCTTCTAAGCATGCAGCAACCTTAACGCCTTTGGCTATTGTTTGCACCCATTGACGTACTGCCTTCCCAACACTGCCACCTTGTTCTTTATTGGCAACCTGCAGCTTTTTATATGCTTCAAATGGTACACGTGTGTAATCATAGCAAACACTGGACGAAAACATAACTCTTAATGTTTTGCTTTCTTCCTTGTAACCAATACCAACAACATTACTGCTTTTATTAACAACCTCACATGTAAACCCTGCAAACTTACTTTTTATTAGTGCATACCTGCTGTATTCTCCTTCCATATTAATCCTCCCATATAGGGTTTATTCGTGTGTTGCGGCAGGTGTGGCACTCTATTTCAACACCTTTACATTCAGGGCAAATTTTACCAATTTCAACTTTGCCAAAATTAAAACATAATTGACAAGGTTTCGTGCTTTTGCCACCACACACAGGGCAAATTTCCATTTTATATATGTCAGGGCGGTCTTCGTTTGGACGTGGGCATGCACACCTGTCACATGGTATATTTTTGGCAATGTCAAACGTACACCCTTTTATCTCTGCATTACCCTCATTACCAATAGTTTGGTAGTACCCACAATCAGCCAAATAAGGCTCTTTATAACTGTCAATAAAAGTTGGGATGTGGTCTAGTGCTTCAATATAACCCTGGTATTTATCACGTTCCAACAAATTTGATAATAGTATAAGTAAATTTATAATACTGGTTCTAACTGAGTCAAAACTACCAAGTAACGCAGGCAGCGTGCTATTTTCCATAAAAATTAATAGTGCCTCTGTTTCCATTTTATCTATTATTACTTTTTGCTCAGGGTAAAGTGCCACCAATTGTGCACGCATTGCACCTATTTGTGTTTGCTGGTCTTCATTTAATTTTAACATTAAATACTCCCGCGCAAAAGTTCATCGCATTCATCCAACATTTCGTCCCGTTGTGCAGTAAGGATTGTTTTTTGATTTAGTTCTTTTTCATATAAGGCATCTATTTCTTCTATAGTACTTATACCATAGTTTTCCTGTAGTGTTTTTGTTACTTGCTCAGTTTCAGAATCAACCCTTATTGAAGCTTCTCTGGCTTTTTCATATGCTGCACGTGCTTGTATTGTTCTTTCTTCTGCTTCCATTTTACACACCTTTTTATAATGCCCTGGGGCGTATTTTGTTCATGATATATTCTTTTAATTCTTGTTTAATGTTACTTTTTTCTAGGTAATTTTGCATATCATCCCAGAATTTCATTGTTAATTTTTCTGGGTTTTCCAATGTTGCTAATATTGCATTTATACCTTCTTCGCTTTCAACAACTTTTGTAATATGCTCATTTGTTGTTTTTGTTATTTGGTCAGGTATGTCCACCCATTTAATATTAAATATTGTATTTGGTTCATATTCAATTATAGCAAATTTTGGTTGGTACCCTATCATTTTAACATCTTGTATGTTCATACAACCTGGGTTTACCACATGCCGTCCGTTTTTTTCAAAATGGAAACTATGGTGGTAATCGCCTGTAAGTATTAAATCATGGTGTGGGAATTTTTCCAGTAAAATTCCTGCATGCTCAAAAGTGCCTTTGTCTTTGATGTACCATGGAACAGCATCCAAATCTGGAAATATTAAACGGTGCACAATTGGAATACCTGCGAAACTTCCCTCAAATTCATCACTGCAATTTGTTAATAGTGTAACGCCTTTCATGAAACCAAGGCTCTGCAATGCACTGCCTGGTAAATTTTTCATTTGGTGGTAGGGCAAACTATGGTTGCCTGGCATACAAATCCAAGGAACTGGGTACCCGTGTTTCTCCAGAGCTGTTGGTATTATATCAACAATTTTTGTTGGCTGCGTGGCAACGTCAAATGTATCACCATTATCAATTATATAATCAACTTTTTCGAACACAGCAACAGATATAATATAATCAATAAGCTCCTGTTGGCTTTGCACCCAATCAATGTCAGTTCTGCATATTGGTCGTTTTATATCCAAATGTATATCGGAAACATTTAAGAATTTCATTACACAATTCTCCCAGTACCATTGCATTCTGGGCAAATATTGCCAATTTGTGTTTCTAATTCTGTAACTTCGAGCATTACTGCAGCCTTTCTTTCATGTAGCATAAGCAGCCTATTTTTTAACAAAATCAAAGCACTACTTCTTGTTTCTATTATAGCAATTTCTTTATTTAAGTTTTCCACATCAAGTAATAAACTTTGGATATTTTCTATTTTTGGCAAAGCCAATTTTGTTGTATTACATTTTTTCAATACAGAAGATAATCTTGTTAGTTCCACCATTTTACCATTATGGGCATTTACCCCACGGGATACACTTGATATATTACTAAGTAGCTCACCAACACGTTCATTATCTTTAGTGTCATTTTTTATTTTTATGCATTGCTGTAATTTTTGTTTTAGTGATGGCAATTCTTTTAGTATTTTGACACTACTAATTATTTCTAGGTTATACTGTTCTATTTTTGGCAGTATTTCACCAATTTTTGTATTGTTTTTTGTTTTTTGTTTAATAAGCATGTAATTGCTTAGTTTTTCTTTGATTTCATGTAAATGCCCGCATTTTTTTCTAATTGTATTAATTTCCTGTTCATGTTTTTCAATAATACACAACAGTGTTTCAATTTTGATAATATTGGGCAAATTACTTTTTTTGGTATTAAGTTCTTGCATCCTAGTTTTAAGGCCAACCAAAGCATTGAGGCTATCATTAAGCTCACTAATATTTTGTTCCAAATCTGTCGCATCTTCCACCAACTCTTGTAATTCTTCTAAATTTTTAAATTTATCTAATTTAGCTTTCATTTCTGCTAAGTTAGAAGTTAACCTTTTTTGTTCTGTTTCAGCTGCACGTTTTAGTGTGTCACATTTTGCAATTGCATCATCCGCGTCTGTAAAATCAATTAGCCCATTAAGGAACCTGCTTGCCTCTGCCCCACCTGTCCCATCAGGCCTCAGTAGAAATGGGTCTCCGTGCTGGCTTCCAAAATTAACTTCATTCATATTTAGTAAATTTGTAACTTCTTCTGGGGGTTTACCAGCACCAACAGCTTTTAATGGTTTGTCGTCTATTATATATAAATTTTCTTTTGCACCACCAGGGCCACGGAATCTTTCAATAGTGCCATTATCAAGTGTTAAAACAAACCTGAAATTATCAACTATTTTTATGTCACCCTTTTTATTTTTTTCCACCGCCCACTTGCTGACATAATTTAAACCAGAGGGCTTATTTTCGTTTATAATCTTAACGCCACGGTACATGTTTGTTTTCCCAGCCCTTGTATGGCCAATCAACATGTTAATCCCAGGCACAAAATCAAGTTGGAGGTCTTCCCATGATTTTAGGTTTACACCACGCGCTGATTTAATCATTAGCACTTACCGCCTTTTTTAATGCTTCAAATAAAACAACCCTTGATTTTTTATCTTTTATTTTTCTTTCAAGTACACCAAAAACACGGGAACCAGTTGCTTTGAAAATTGTATTTGTTGCTTTTGCTTCACTTTCAAGTAATTCTAATAAAATTTCTTTTGTCATGGCAATCTTCATCTTTTCCACCATCTTTAAATATACTTTGCACCTCAACACCTTCTGTGCGTTCTGGTTCATTTGCCCGTTTTAAGCAGGTTGGCCCCATACCTGCAACACGGCTTTCATACGTTTTAAGTGGCCTATGGCACATTATGCACTTGTCATGTTGTCTTAGTTTCATCATGATGATTAACCCCATAGTCTGCTATTAATATTGATTCTGCCCTTCCGTCTTTTGCCCCACCTCTGGCACCATAAAACTCTGTTTTTAACATTGGGTACTTTTCAGAAGCCATAATGCAGCTGCCTTTTTTAACTTCCCCCCACAACCCTTGGTACCTTTTCCAACGCTGTGCGCTTACATCCATAAAGGGTATTTTGCATTGAAAAGAAAACAATATTAAAACAGCTTCAGCTTTGCCAATTGTCTTGCCCTGCTTAAGTAAGCCTTTTTTTCCTGCATTAGGACCATTTGCAATAACATGCTCCACCCAAATTGAATCTACTGGTGGCATTATGTTTTGTAAAATTTTGTTTAATGCAATAACATCAACTTCAGTATCTTCAAATGGCATATCCCACACCAAATGCTCTTCTGTTATTGTGTCAATGAGGGATATTGCACCCTCCGCCCCATAGTCAACACCAAGTACTCTCATAAATTTACCTATATTTCCTTAATAAACCAGAACCAGGTGTTGGTTTAAGTGCAGCATCTTCCTCTTTTTCCCAGCGTTCAATTACCATTTGGTCTAGTTTGTCACGTTCAGCCTTGTTTTCATGCTCATAAAACCAATCACGTAATTCCAAAAATTTACGTGTTTCGCCATTCCATGGTACAGGTGGGTTTTTTATCGTCATTTTACCACGGTCAGAAAGTAAATCAAATAGGTATAATAAATTTGTACCCACATCATCAATGCCAAAAGAATAATAGAACAACACATAAATTATGCGCCCAGGCCTTGGTGTTTTGCTTTTTTTATTTACCACGCGTGTAATGCCACCACAACTTTTTCCGTCTTTCTGGGCCTTTACAGTAGCAAATATTTTATCAACTGCGTATAACCATTGAACAGTGTGGCAGTAAAAATCCATTGCACGACCGCCACTTCGTTTTTCTTTTACTGGGCTGTTTGGGTCAGGATTGTCTCTCAACTGGGATAAAATAAGGTATAATGCTTTTTTATGGCGCATTTCACAAGCTATTTTGGGAAAATGGCTGCTGGAAAGGAACCTTGGTTTTTCCATTTGGTAGCTACCTTCATCCATAACTTCTTTGCCAGCTTTGTGTTTTTTCATTCTATCAATGGCCATGTTGTCCAATTGAATTGACCCAACACCATCTAGGCTGTCCACAGTGGCCACACCAACCTCTATGGGGTTCCCCTCTTTGTCAACTTTTAAATTATCAACCCATTCACGTACTGTTGTGTCAAGTTTTTGTACTGTTTTTGGTACCTCATCCCATGGCATGGTTGCATTATAGCCATAGAGGTCTTCTGTATCAAAACTATCACCAAATTCAGTGGGCATAAACAAGTATTTGAAGTTTTTTTGTATATGATTTTGGTACCCAGTTAATTCATGCGCAAATAATGTTTTACCACTGCTTTTATCTCCTACGTAATTAATAATCCAGCCGTATGGGTAGCCCAATACTCCTTTTTTACCTCCCGCCTGTAAATCAAGTAAAAGGGTGTTTGTCCTAGCACGCCCCCAGGGGTCTTCAACTTCATATTGCTCTAGGAAAGAAACATCTTCAAACACCTCATCAATATCTGCTAATTGGTCTTTTTTAGTAACTTCTACAGATTTCTTGCTCATCTGATATTGCTCCTTATTGGGTTAATATATTGTTTTATCCCGTCAACTTTTTCACGTGGAACAAAAGCCATGCCATATATCTTCTTTGGTATTATGCCAAGTTTATACACTAATAAGTATTGGAAATTATGTCTCCACAATGATTCTTTTATTTTTTTATGGTTTGTTTCTTTCGTAAGTGCTGCAAGGCTGTACCATTCCATATGGATATTCTTTTTGAAAAAAATAAATTCCTCAACTTTGTCTCTATAGAATGTATATTTTTTACTTTTGCCAACTTCTTGGGTAATATTCCCAAGGGATGAATGCTGTTTTAAAAAATATCTGGCAGTTTCCTGCTTATAGGGCAGGCCAGCTTCCCCAGTCATCCTGAGAAAGCCCGCTGTGCCTACATGGTTATGTGGTCTCACCACACCCTACTTTGCCACAGCTTTTTTTGCAGCATAACACTCATTAACAACAGGGCAACCTTTTTTGTGTTCACACCCACGGTAGTCTGGCCCAAAATTTCTACCTCGTGGGCAATCGCCTGTATTTGCAGGTGCAGGTTCTGGTGCAGGTTCTGGTGTTGGTGCAGGTGCAGGTTCTGGTGCAGGTTCTGGTGTTGGTGCAGGTTCTGGTGCAGGTTCTGGTGTTGGTGCAGGTTCTGGTGCAGGTTCTGGTGTTGGTGTGTCTTCCCTCATTGTTTTTGTTGCTGTTGGCCCAGTATACTCTTCTGGCTCTGATGTTGGCGTGGTGGAAACTGTTGCACTTGGTTTGGAAGAACCCTTTTTAAATGAACCAGGTATTATACCATCCATGTAATAAGCTTCCATTTCTTCGTTTGTGCATTTAACCATAAAAGTGCTCAAATCTGGCATACTTTCAACAAGATCGTCTGTCACAGGTATGGTACGTGCAGGGAAATTGAATTCGCTATAATCAAACCAATTCGCCTTTTCTTCTTTGTCGGCTCTAAATTCAATAGAGCACCCATCCAAGTCAAGGCTTTGGTAATCAATAACACGACCCTCTTCTGATTTTAATATTGCTATTTTATTCTCAAGTTGTTTTCCCCATGCTGCACTTTTGCCAGCATATGGTGCATCCCAGTAACATATCTGGCCAGCTTGTGCCCCTGTTGTTGGTCTTACAAAAATAAACCAACGTCTGCTTGGACGTAATGAACTAAATCTACCATATTCTTTACTTTTTTTGTCAGCGCCCTTGCCCCCAGCATTTTTCCAAATATCCCACATTTCATTGCATAAAAAACATGTGGGCTGTATACCTGCGTCTTTTAAACAAATGAAATTAACTTTGTCATCACCAACACTTCGGTGCACATTAACATCAACATTGAATTCTAGACAATCCAAATCATTCACATCTTTTAAAATATGGGGGTGTTCTTTGTTGGAAATATAATAGGGTATTACGTCAAGTGTGTTTTTCCCCTGCTGTACGTCATACCGTGGGAATGGGATGCCCTGAAGGGCAGAGTGCCCACCAACACTTTGACCTATTCCGTCTGATCCAACTGCTTCTTCCCCCCTTTTTCTTCTTTTATCGCTTAATTTTCTGGCTCTTGCCATGGTGTTGCTCCTTTTTTACTTGTTTAACATTTCTCTTTTTTTACGTTCCATTGCATTTGATTCTTCGGTTGAAGTTGCCCCCGGTAAAATGCGGGGGTCACTCCAATAATTTTTCACCCATAGTGTAAGCATTGCGTCTAATGAGTGTTTTAAATCAGATATTTGGTCAACTGCGGAGTCATATTTTATTTTTTCAATTTCTGCCTGAAGAAGTTCATCTTCTAAACCAGCAATTTCTGGTTCCATATCTATTTTTGCATCAATATCTTCCCGTGTTGGTTCTTTTACTTTTATATTCTGTCTGCCTTGTGCTTCATATAATTCTACCTCCGCTGTTACAATATTTAATTCCTCTATTGCACTTAATACATTTGGGTATGTTTTTATATACGTGTCTATATCTTCCTTTGTTGGGTCTTTTTCTTTCCCCATTGGCGTTTTCACCTTTTGCAGTGCTACAATTTTGCGAGCTTCTGCCCTATTTAATTCTAGTTCAGCTTGTGCTTCTCTTAACCGTTCTTTGGCAAGCAGGTAGTTTTTTACAATAGGTGATATGTCTTCTTCTGAGAACGTGTGTTTATACCTTTCTATTATTTGCAACCTGTATTCACTTCTTTTCTTTTTTATAAGTTTACTTAATTTTTTTACTTTAATTTTTGCATCAGATTGAAGTGTCGTCCAATAATGAGATATGTTAGAAAAATTTTCCCAGCAAGATACCATATCACTTTTGTCTATTTGCATATCTTTACTTAATAGTCTAATAGTTTCCAAAATAAACCTCTGTAAAAAGTAGCTAGTGCAAGTTTTACACTTGAATCACCGGTTATAAAAACACAACGTGCCAACAATAGGGTGTGTTGCCCATGCGCTTATGCGCCCAACTAGCTTCTATTATTATTATAAAAAGAAAGGCTGGCAAATAGCCAACCTTTTTTATACTTTTTTAAAAAATATATTTTAATCTTCAGGTTCTAATATATCATGCAATTTAAGTGCAAGTGCTGCCCAGGCGGTTGCTTTATGATAAAAAGGTGTTGCATCTAGTAAATTGTCTATTACATCAATATTACAATTACTACCCTTTCCACCAGCTATCAGGTTATTCCCAGCTATGCCAACCAATGCGCACCTGATTCCCTCTGGTGTTTCCTTTCCATCTTTTTTAATGGTAGCAACAAGTTTCATCACCTCACTGGTTTTAACAACACCACGTGGCCAAAAAATTGAGGTTATTAGTTCACCCATTTCTTTTGAATCCGCATTCATTGTTGCAACGCTACTTTCGTCACTTAATCTTTCAAGTGCAAGTTCTTCGTCCAACTTGGAGATACTTTGTAACATGTTTAGTGCAATTGCGGGGCTTCCACCTGCTAATTCCACAATTTTTTCTAAAACAGCATCAGCAATTGTTAAACCTTCGTCGTCACTGACTTCCTCTAATAAATCTGATAATTCACGGTCTAAAAGTGGTTTGACAATTATTTTTGTCACCCTGCGCATAAAGGTTGGTTTAAACCCCTGGGGGTCGGTGGTGCCGAAAAAGAAATAGTCATTTTTGGGGCATTCTTCTAATAATTTCAAAAATGCTTCTTGTGCCTTTGCCGTCAGTTCATGGGCTTCATCAATAAACCAGCAGCGGTTTCCCATAGCATTAGTGCGAACCAACTGCTCTATTTCGCGCACCATGTCAATGCCACCCATTGTTACTGCATTGTACTCTGTTAAGTTCATTATATTATTGCACCCTAGGTGATCTGCTGCAATACGTGTTAATGTAGTTTTCCCACAACCACTTGGGCCTGTAACAAGAAATACATGCTGACCTTGTGGGTCATTTAATTCCTGCTGTAATTGTTTTACTGCAGCTGCGTTTCCGCGCACTTCTTGCCAAATAGCTGGCCTATATATTTTATCGAAACCGAATGTATTATTACTCATTAAAACCAACCTTTTTTGTAATAAGTGCATTTAATTCCTGCACTGTTTTTCCACAAGCATTTAATTCTGAATCATAAATTTCAATGTCAAATGCAAGTTCTAGTTCAATACTAATTTCAACTTCATCCAAGGAATCTGCACCAAGGTCGTCCACAATGTGATCACTTTCTTTTATTGCTTCTGGTGAAATACCCAAAATACCACCCACAACTATCTTAATTCTATTAATTTGTGTCTGTTCCATTTTTACCCTTCGCTTTTATTTCTGGGAAAGTTTTGCATGTCACTTTTTCCCATCCCATAGCACCCATTATATATTCCCCAGCCTCTGCGCTTTGAAATTTACCAATAGGGCCTTCCCCATAGGTAGTTATATTTTGCTTATTGTTACCTACATCAAAAGCAACAATAACAACCTGAGGGTAACCAAAAGCACTTGCAATATCCTTTGCAACGCTTGTTGGTATACCCAACGCAATGCTTAATTTTTTATTTTCTGCCATATAAAGAACCTAATGCCAACTGCTTCTTTTTGATGCATATGAACTTTTTGTTTTACTGTTTTTATTTGCCCGTCGATTCCTTGCAGAAATAATCTTACTTTTTATTTTTGCACTTCTTTTTGGGAAAAACACACCAGAACCTTTTGCGTGTCTTATTTGTGATTTTTCGCCACTTTCTTGTGCTGCAACAGCAATTTTAGCAAGTAGTGCACTTAATATACCTCTTTTCATATTTACTCCTCTCCTACATTATTTTCGTCTTTAATTTCTGGGGGCAGTGCAAATAATGTGCTTGAATTAACACCTTCTATAATAGCATCTTCTATTTCTTTTTTAGAAAGCTTTTTTTCCACAATATTTTGAATTGAATCCCACGCACGCTGTGCCATCCATACCTTTTTTAGATTTTTAGCATGTGACGGGAGGCACAATTTTATTGCGTATTCATAAAGTTTATTTTTAAATGGCTGCAAAAAATCACCAACATTAAAAAATAATTCATTATTTTGCAGCACACAACGAACAGCCTTTTTATTGTTTTTTGGGTGCTGTATTTTTGCAATTAATTTTGGGTCTTTTGGTGGGTTCCCAACTTTGAAAACTTCCTGTATTTTAACTTTTGTCATTCCTTTAATCCCTTTTCTTCTATAAATTCTTTTCTTTCGTGGTACTCTGCTCTTTTTCCAATATTAAATTGTGTTATAGGTCTATGGTACCCCATAACTCTTGTCCAAATTTCACATTTTGTTCTTTCTTCTGTTTCAATTTTATTTTCCATTAGAAAAGCCCCCCACCTGACGTTACAACTTTAACTGGGGCTTCATTTGTTATTTTTACTTTAGTAACTTCTGTATTACTATTATACGTTGTTTCTTCCTTAATTTTTGTATTTTTTGTATTTTCAATCAAATTTATATCAAAAGGCAAATCTTCTGGCCCCCCATTTATAAACCCTCGCTGGCCAATCCGGTACCTTATTGTTTTTTCTAAAAGCCCCTGTTTTACTTGGTCTATAATATGTATTTTTGTTATCTCAAAGCATTGAACTTTTCTATAGAAGGCAACGCCCATGACTGTACTTGTTGTTTTTTCGTAAACCTGGTAAGTTGACATATTTTTTCTTATAAAAAAGTCATAGCCACAACATTCAAATTCCTCTTCTACTTCCTCCTTTGGTATTTCTACAGTTTCCCACATTACACCATCAATCCCACCTTTCTCCTTTCTTATTTCCGCGCTTCTTTTACCGCTGACAAATTTTAATATATTCATTTAGTAACCCCAATTATGCCACTTTATTTTTGTAATAATATTACCCTACGCAATACAATTACTATTAACATCAAACCCAGTCATTACAGACCAATCACCATTAATTTCACTCATTTCACCGTCTAGTACTAAAGGTACAATAATCCATTTCCAGTGCTCCATAACACCAGTTGTTCCCCAATAGTTTACAATTCTATTTAATTCATCTTCTTCACCAGAAGGAACCGAAGCAGCAAGTTCATCATGTATTTCCCAGGCTAACATGCTACCCATACCCTCTTCCCTTATTTCCTTATTAACTTGCGCCATTGTCCACAATTTTATGTGGCTTGCGGGGCCTTGTGTCTTCCAATTACAAAATTCTGTGTACCCCATTGGCCCTTGGTACCTGCACCCATTGAGTGTGTCTGTATAGCCATCTATTAAGTATTTTTCATAATCAGCTTCCCTTAAATTTCTGTATTCGGGGAACCACTCCCCCCAGTACCATTTGTATTTTTCAACTACATGTTCCGTGAAATTTTTAATATTATCCCAACCTTTAGATCTAAAATAATCCCACATTGTTGGTATTTGTTTCATGTCTTTATATAAACTGTGGGCAATACTGAATGAGGATGAGCCATAGATTCCGGGGAATACAGCACCCCCTTTAGTTAATTGTCTAACCTCACCACGCACTGATTCCTCAATTAGAACTTCAATGAAATCATTCTCCAGTTCAAATAAATTAGTGCACCAATCCCAATGCATGTCACTGGTTAAGTCTGAGGCATAGGATATCCAGTTTTTATCTGGGTAATTACAGGCAGCAATCATTGTTTCAAGTGCTTTGTAATCCCAGGCCATGAACCTACGGCCTTCCCCTGGCCTAATACAACTTCTTATTATATTTTTAATTTTTTTATTATGCTTTGGAACATTTTGTGCATTTGGGTTACTGCTGTTCCCCCGTAATGTTTTTGTCAGCAATTTATAAAATGGGTGAACTTTCCCATTAACACATTCACGGAGGTACCCGTCTAAGTAAGTGCCGACTATTTTTTCCAATTTTTTAATTTCTAATAGTTCTTTAGTGAATGGGTGATCCATTTTTTCCATAACTTCAATGTCGAGTGCTTGTTTCCCACTTTTACCTGTTCCAGCTTGTTTTTTATCTATATTTTTAAGCCCCAGTGTGTTATACACATGGTTATATAGGTTTTTACCACCTGTTTTTCCGTTCCACCCTTGGCCAAATTCACCTAAAAGAAGTTTTTCAATTCTTTCTTTTATTTCTTCTTCTATTTGTACTTTTTGGGTTATAGCATGCTCTATGTCAAAATATTGCCCCTGTATGTGAAGTTCGCTGCAGGCCTCCATTTGACCCTCTAACAAAAATAGGAAATCAAGGTGTGGGTGTTGTGATAACCACTTTTGCTGCATTTTACGTAATTTTCGGCAGAAAAAAGAATCCAATGCGCAGTAATTATACAATTTTGGTTTTGGTGCCTTGTCTATTGTGTTAAAGGCATTACAATCACCTTCATTGTCGCTTTCTAAAAAATGAGCAATGTCTTCATCATAATTAAGTACACCATAATTAACATACACTAAAAATTTTTGATTTACCGGTTTTTGATTGTGAATGAAATGTCCAGCAAGCATTGTGTCCCAACCCCAATTAACCACTTTATATGGCACTTGTTTGTACCCAGCACGAAAATATACCCAGCTGTCCTCAAATGGGTCATTATGTGCAACTTTACTTATTTTTGGGTGTACCATTATGGCTTTAAATGCATTACAAAACCTTTCATTTTTAATAAAAAACGGCATACAAACACTTTCTTTATCGTCTGCAATTGATACACATTCTATAAAATGCCCGTCAGCTTGGGGCTTTCTGCCACTTGTTTCAAAATCAAATTCAATATATTCACCAGCAGCTGCCCATATTCCAACCATGAGTTCCAAATAATCTATGGCATCTTCTACGTTCCATATTATTCGTGTATCTTTTTCTTTTGGTTCATGGTCTGGAAAAACATAATCTTTTTCAGTTGCCTTTGCAATAGCTGATTCTATGTCCCTGTCCCAGTGTAGTAATGTTACTGGGTCAACTTTATTAGTCTTTTTATTTTTTGTACTTTCAATTTCTTGTGGGTGGTATGTTGGGCACAACCATACACCAAGTTCTTGATCTGGTATCATTTCACCATAAAATGCATTATATGCTGTTCCAGCTAAACGGCCTGTAAGCCTTCTTGTAATAACACTACGCACAGCCGCACGCCCCATTAAAATAACCACACGGGGCTTTAAATGCTTAATTTCACTAATCAAATTAGGGGCACATTGTTCTATTGTTAAATTATTTTTATTGGCGCCTGGGCAATGGCACCGAACAGCAGTAGTAACCCAGCAATCCTTGGTTGGATGTGCATTATATTTCCTTAATGCATCTTTTAATGGTTGATATATTGCATCTGTTAATATTTCACCAGCCAAATCTTCACACTCACTTGGTGTGTCAATAACAATCATTATGCCTTTTTTGCCACTGCCCGCAACTTTTAATTTTGGGGTTTTAGCCGTGTATTGGTAGTTACAACCGTCACACCCTTGCAGCGCGTTACCTTTTGTTTTTTTATTATCGTTTGGGGTTGCAAAAAGAGACATACATACCTTTATATTTTCTAAATATAATAAATTTTATATACATTATGAATGTTAACCACAATATATGGTAATAAAAGGGGCATTGCACCCCTATTGTGGGTTTATTTTATTTGATTGGGCTTACCCATAAGCGTCCAATTTCTAATTAACCTGGGTCGCTTAAATTGCTAACCAGGTGTCTGTAACCACCAGAATTAAAAATTAAAACAGTAACTGGGCCGTTTCCACCTTGCAGTTCTTTAACAAAAAATTCCTTCGCTTTTTCATATATTTCTGTTAAATAAGAAACAGGGTACAGGCAACTGAATGATTCTTTGATCTTAATTCCATCAGTAGGCCAATCTAATACTTCATCCGAAGTGCCAGCTTTACTTTTTGAATTTATTGCCAAACTTTCTTTGCTGAAAGTTAATTTGACAAAATCAAGTGCACCATCCTGGCTTTTGCTGCTAACAACACCAACACGTTTGATTGCATCTGGAAAATCTTGTGGCAAGATGCCCTCAGTCTCTCCTTCTTCTTTTTGCAATGCACCAAAGTTGGCAAGGAACGGAATAACAACATTGGCAGGTTCCATATTTAGTAAGGTACAACTAAATATTGTCCCTTCTGATGTTTTGAAATGCACCCAAACGTCCTCTTCCACCGTGCCATCACTTAGAGTGTGCCGTTTGGTGTAGTGTGTGAATTTGTCATTCAATTTTAACAGTTGTAAACTATTTTGCAAACTTACCCAAAATTTAGCTGGTGCCCCAGCATCATCTAATAATGGTGTCTCAAATTTGTAAATATTAGATCTGATTTGGTCTGTGCTGTATACATTATTATCACAGAAAATTGTACCTGCATAATCTTTTGTATTTGTAGGTATGTTACAAACACGCAATGCATCTTGGAAATCTTCTGGTAAGGGAATACTTGGTTCCATGTTATGATATTCAGCGATAAATTCTGGGGTAGCAATATCAACTATCCATGATAATGTGGTTTTATTTCTGCCACATTTTACAAGTAGCCCTGCATCGGTATGCTCCAACAACACATCATCACCTTTTAAACTTTTCACAAGTTTAAAAAACTTATCACCAACAACAGCGCCCTTTATACCACCTGTATCAAGTGCAACAGTTGCACAAATTGTACCATTAAACGCATGGAGGCCAACTTCGTCTATTATTATTGTGTCCATGCCTGCAAGGTCGGTTTTCCCCTTGCTTATACCAGGCATAACCCTATCTATTGCACTTATAAGTGCATTTTTTTCTATTTGCATTTATTATCCTTTTCGTTTGTGTTTATACAGAAACTTTGCCTTTTATTGCTGGGTGGTGTTCATACCCAACTAATTCGAAATCACTATATTTAAACTTATCAATATCTGTAACTTCTGGGTTTATTTTCATTGTTGGTAGTTTTTTTGGTTCCCTTGTTAATTGCTCAGTTATTTGTTCTATATGGTTATTATAAATATGAGCGTCACCAATTGTGTGAATAAATGCACCAGGTGTCAAATTACATACTTGTGCAACCATCATTGTTAATAATGCATAGGATGCAATATTAAAAGGAACACCAAGGAACATATCAGCAGAGCGTTGGTACATTTGGCAGCTTAACTTTCCATCATTTACATAAAATTGAAAAAACATATGGCATGGGGGTAAGGCCATGTCTTCAATATAGGAAGGATCCCACGCTGTCACTACAATTCTACGATCATTTGGATTATTTTTAATTTTATGTATAGCATCTGCCAATTGATCTATTTTTGGGTGTAAGCAGCGTTTAGAAACAAAGGAAAAACCACCTCTACTTTTAGCATTTTTGTTACCTGTCCATAAGTCGGAAAAGTTTTTGGGTTCAATTTTGTGTTCTTCGCAGAATTTCACTGATTTTGTAAATTTATATTCCACCCCATTTTTTACCACTGTATACTCATGTGTTGGGAGTATATTGTCAGAAGCTTTTACCCACATACAAGTTTCAGGTGAATAGAGAAAACCATTGCCCATTATGTCTTTGTCAAGCTGTACTTCAAAGGCTTTTTTGTTTTTTACTTTTAAATCATACCCAGGTATATTTTTGACTGTTTCAGCAAACACAATAAACTCAAGCCATTCATCACTAACAGAAACACCTTTGCCACCGTAATTTTTATACATACTGCTATTTTTATCATAGCACCGTGCCATCATACCTTCCCAGGTTTTTGCTAACCAATGCCCTTCCTTGCCTTTCCCATTACCTACACCTAGGTATGTGGGCTTAACACCTTTTCTTAGTTTTGGCTTTTTTTGTATAACAGATTCAGGTTTGCCCCATTTACGCCAACGGTTGCCGTATACAGGCCCTAAATCACCGTGCTCATCAGCCCACTCATTCCAAATATTAACACCATTATCCTGCAAGTACTTAATATTAGGATCTCCTGAAATAATCCACAATAGCTCGTGTATAATTCCCTTTAGGAACACTTTTTTAGTTGTTACCAATGGGAACCCTTTTGAAAGATCAAACCGCATTTGAGCACCAAAAATGCTTATCGTCCCGGTACCTGTTCTGTCCCCCTTTTGATTTCCTTCGTCTTTTATTTGCTGCAATAAATCTAAATATTGTTTCATTTTTACTCCTATCTGTGCCCAATTACCCATAAAATGTCATTGTCTTTTATAAATTCAATACATTTTGCTTCGTAAATTGGGTCTAGTTTAACACCATTAAATTCTGGTTCTTTTACTTTTTCATGATAATCTAATTTAGATTTAACTAAAACAACCATTTTCTATTTTTATTATAAAAAGTCCAAAAGTAAACTTTATACTATTATAGTAAAATAAATTTTTATAATATAATAAAGTAGTATTGGGGTGTTTTAATGAGCTTGTTTGAAGACACAAATAAAAATTTATCAGAATTATATTCATTTATTGTGAATGTATCAACAACATGTAATAATATTTGGAAAAGTGATGCAGCAGAAAATGGGCTTGACCCAAAAGATACACCGTTTATTCTGCCACAAAGCGCAGAAACTTCATGGGTTACAGACTTGAATACAATAATTATGATGTTAAATAATAATACATACCATAAATTAAAATTAAGCAACCCTTTAAATGCTGGGCAAAGTATGGAAGACCTCTGTGACACGAGTAGAAATGAAATACTTAATGTAATAGAGCACCTAGCTAAAAAATACACTAGGGCACGTTTGGCTAAAAATATAAATGCCTGTGGTATTAGGCATGACAGAATAACATTAAATACCTTTTTATATTTTAAACCATATAAATATTCAAAAGCATTGCCAGAATCTCTTGCATTATTCTGGTTAAATAAAGATGCTTTGCCAAGCAAACCTGAGGAGCGTTTTAAATTTTTGTTGCATATTCTAATTGCACAAAATGTACATAGGAATACTATTAGTTACTTTTTGAGTAAATTAGGTGAAAACAATACCCCAACCCAACGTGGCATTTTACTAGAAAGTATATTGCCATTTTTAGATTGGTATTATGACAAAAAGAAAAAATTACAAGAAATTGGTGTTGTACCCCCTGGGTGGGCTTATGTGTCTACAACAGACAAATTTCTGAATATGTTTGGGTATTATATAGAAGAAATATGGCATGGTGATTTTACCGTATTCCCAAAACCAGTGGCTGATGATGCAAATAAAAAACTTTTCCGTGGTTTTTTAGATTGGATGAGTAGGGGGTATGGGGTGGAATTGCAACCAGAAAAAATAAGTACTACAGTTAAAAAAATAGCTAATTACATACAGACCAGTGAAGAACTCCGTTTAAAAATAACAAATCATGAAGAGTGGAGAAAAACAGTGCTCCCAAAAATAAAAATGGCTGGTTATATAGAGCAATAGTCAAAAATAAATATAAATATATAATTAAAATTATTATTTTTTAAAAAAGTGCTTGTTTTTACTTGTGCTTTATTATATATTCTATTAAAGAGCAAACAGACGAGGCAAAAAAATGAAAAATTTAGAAATAAAAACAACACATGGTGAAGATATAAATAAATATATGGGCACTATAAAAAAAGCAGTTATGAAATTAAAACCAAGTGAAGAACATTTTGAGGACATGGTGCAAGAAGGTGTTTTAATATTCTTTGAAGCACTTAATTGCTATGATAGTACTAAGGGTGCCAAATTTATCACACACCTTGTAATACACCTTAAAAAGCTTAATTATAGGTACTGGTACAAACAACAGGACAAAGCCTTTTTGTTTAAATATAATAAGCAACATGCAATGCAAAGTGATTATAATGCCATATTTAATACCGCAGCAAATGGTGACAGTGAGTTGGTTGAATTTGAGCCATTTGATGAAGCATGCACCTTAGATATGAACATGCTTTACACAGAATTGACTGTGGATGCAAAAAAATTACATGGTGAACTTGTATCTGGGCAGCTTCTTTCAAATTTGGGGAAACAATTACGGTTGACATATAACAATTTATTAGAATTAGTTTCGAAATGGGGCTGGGACTCAAGCCGTTTAAAAAAAGCATTAGCTGATTTGCGTGATTTCATTTACGAAATTTTCGACAATACAGTAGACCCAGGTGGTATATGTTACAAACATAATCAATTAAATTAAATTAGGGGGAACTATGATGTATTATAAAACAAAACCAGGCAGTGTAACAGCTGAAAAATTAAAACAATTCAGAAAACATGTAAAACTGGTAAAAAACGAAAACCTAAATTACGGGAAATCAATGGGGGCAACTGAAATTATTTGCAACTCCTATTACTTAGCTGGTGGTATTGCTGGTTTTCGTTTTGCAAGTAAAAATGGTGAATACTGTATAAAAGATGAAAAACAGGCAATTACCTATGGAAAAGTACCAAGAAGTGTTAGGTGGGATGCAAAAAATTCAATGTGGGTTCCTGCATTAAAAACAAAACTAGGCAGAGAATTAAAAAAAGAAATAAATGCGTTAAAAGAAGTGCCTAGGTTTAAAGTTCGCACAGTACTTGGCTCAGACTTTATTAATACAGAAATTGCAAGATTTAAAATAATAGGGGAATCTTGCCCTATTAAAGAAATGATAGGTGGGTATCTTATTTCACCCTGTATAGGTTCACTTGGTGAAATGCCTGAAGATTGCACAGAAATAAAAACTTCAGAATATTATTACCTTATTGGTGAATAATACTACCAAAGTATATTTAATTGTTGTATATTTGAATATAGGCGGTTGGAGTTGCTCCCAACAATCAAAACGCCTACTTTTCGTCTGAATGGGGGGGTTACACCCCCCTAATCTTTCGGCAGTAGTAGTGAAGATCAAAAGTTGTGCTTATTATCAACTATATTTTTTCAGATTAAAAGAGCAAATAATCGTTTATTATATGCCCATTAGAAACTGGGGCACGGAATACCAGTTTTAAGCAATTTGCAACCCGTGATGGCAACTGAAATGGGCTCGATATGCATTTTGTGAGTCATTGTGCACCATGCATTTGAAACAATGGCCCAGGCGGAGCAGTTACAGACAGGCCGTCGATACTTGCGGAGTAGTGCAGGTCACCAATTGCTGGGTGAATAATGCATAATAATGTGCTACTACCAAAATGACACCGTTTTAGTGGGCAACCACTACTGGGCTGTATTGTAGGTTGTGAAGTGCGTAAAAAGGGCCATGTGGTAGCTAAAACCACAATCAATACAGAGCATTTGCCTTGGGATTCACCAAAAGAAGCAGATGCCTAGACTTTTACTAGTCTGGGTAAGCTATACCTAAAATTTCCAAAAGGCATATATATATATATTATATCAGAGTATATAAGTATTAGAGTATATAAGTTACATATATATTGCAGAATTATGAAGTTTCATACTTTTCTTTTTATAATAATATCAATAAGGTGGTAATAGTATGCAAAGAATTGGCATGATAGGTTTTGGAAATAGGTTCGGCAACTTTAATGATGAGGCTAACGCAGGCATGGTACTCCGTGGGTTAAGAGATAAATGTGTTTTGGAAGGTTTTGCAATACCAGAAATAGCTTTTATACCTGGTACAACCTTTATAACAAAATTAAAATGGTTACGAAATCACGTGGCTGAATTTAAATTAGAATGTTAAATTTAAAAAATGGGAGCAATAATGTACTATTACAAATTAACATATAAAGGCGATTCACCAAATGAGTGCCCTGTGCGTTTTATACCAGAACATGAAATTGATTTATTAAAATTCAACAATAGTGGGGATGCACCTTATATCCGCACCAAAGATGGTAATTCGTACAATACCCGTAACTATAAAGTTGAAATTTTAAGTTTGGAAGAAGCCCACAGTGCTATAATACGATTTATAGAGCACAGCACATTAAACAGTGACTGGTAATACACTATGGCTTGGAACGTACTAAAATTTCTAAATGATTACAGAATACAATATAGGCAGGATAGTACTGGCTGGTTGAATATATGCTGCCCGTTTAGGTTAAACCACAAAGGTGGTGATACAAAGTATTTTGGTGGTTTTGATGTAAAAACAGGCGGTTACAACTGCTGGTCATGTGGTGGCGTTGGTAATGTTGATGTAATCAGTGAATTACTTAATATCGGCAAAGGTGAAGCTTTTGGCCTGTTGCAGGGGTATGGTAATTCTGGGCAAAACCATTATATAAAAGAAAAAAGGCAAAATACAACTATATTGCATATGCCAGGGCACCCAGAACCTAGACAAAGCCACATAGAATACCTGAAATCACGTGGGTACAGCCCAGAATATTTGACAAAAAAATATCAGTTGCATTTTACACATGGTGGTGATATTGGGTGGGAACATAAAGTTATAATACCGATAACATGGGAACACCGCGTTGTGAGTTACCAGGGGCGTGATGTTTTGGGTACCGACCCCAGAAAACGTTGGTTGAGTGCCACACCCGAAGAAAGTTTAATACATTATAAGGATATAATATTCGGGTTGGATGACTGGCATAGTAAAACAGTTGGTATTGTAGAGGGTGCTTTTGACGTTTTTAGAATGGGAAAGGGTGTTGGTACAGGTTTTGGCTCTGCACTTACAGACGGGCAGATAAATAAATTAGCAGAAAGATTTAATAAAGTTGTGTTCCTTTTTGACCCAAGTGATGAACGTGCTTGGGAAAAAGCTGGGAAGCATGTACTAGAACTTAAGGCAATGGGTGTAAATTCTGAGCGTATAAGGTGGGATAGTTTGAAAGACCCAGACGAGCTTGGGTTTACAGATTGCAGAATATTAAAACAATTAGCAGGTATAAAATGAAAAAAGAATTTGTAGCTACACAAAATTTAAAATATTCAATAGGGTCGTTGCACAAAATTAAGGCTCGTATAAACACATTACAAAAACAATTAACACTATAACTTGTTATAATAATAATATGGCAGACGTAAACTTAAATGATAGATGGGCGAGAATAGAAGATGGTAAAATACATCTATTTTCGCCCTATGACAAAGAAATGATTGAAGATATTCGATCTAAAAATAGGAATATGCGTTTAAGACCACCAGCAAGTAATTTAGTATGGGAATGGAACTCAGCTGGTGGGTATTGGGAATGCCCTGATTTACCTGAAAATAGAGAACTTATTGAAAGCCCACTTTATGCATTTGAAATAGAGGGTGATGGGCCTGAATTTAATAATCAAAAAGATGATAAACCATGGAAAAAATTAGATTTGGGGGTTGTTGCTGGTGCTAATGGGCTCCACCCTTGGGATTACCAATATGAATGTCTACAATTTTTAGTGTGGCGTCACGGCCGTGGGTTTCTGGGGTTGGACATGGCGCTTGGTAAAAGTGTTATTGCTGCACTATATTGCAAAATGAAAAAGGCACATATGCCTGCAGTTATTATATGCCCTGCTACTTTGAGATTACAATGGGCAAAATATTGGGCTGATTGGGTTGGTGCACCGGTGACAATTTTGAGTGGGAGACGTGGGAGACCATTAGAACGCGGGATGACCTATGTAATAAACTGGGACATTCTAGGTTATAGAAAGGAAGTCACTAAAAAAGTAATGAAAAATGGCAGGGAAGTTAATAACAAAGTTAAAGAAATGCAGAAGGATAGTTGGTACCGTTTTATAAAACAGGCCGGGTTTAAAACAGCAATTGCGGATGAAATACAATTTTGCAATAATATAGAAACAGTGCGTGGTAAAGCCCTCAAAGAAATTGCAAACGCAATACCAAATTTTATACCTTTATCTGGAACCCCAATAAAAACAAAACCAAGTCAATTTTGGTTACCACTAAACCTTTGTGATAATACCAGGTTTCCAAAACTAACAACGTTTAAACGTAAATTTTGCATAATAAAACATGATGGGTATGGTGACCATGAATTGCCGGGGTGCAAAGACCCAAAGGTACTTCATAACGCAATTAAAAATGTTATGATACGTTTTAGAAAAACAGACGTACTAAAAGACCTGCCAGAAAAAACACGGGTAATTGTTCCCATGGAAATAGATAGTGGCGAATGGAATAAACGTGTAGCCTTATTTAAGGAAGAAACAAAAGGTATTGCCCAAAGTGAAGCAATAAAAATAGAAGCTGCAGTAAAAGCCCTAATGAGCAGTGCCTTTGATATAAAAAAAGCTGCTGTTATGCAATGGCTGGATGATTACAAAGAAACTAACCCTGGTAAAAAATTAGTGATATTTGCATGGCACCGCGCAGTGGTTGAGTACATACATGAATATTATAAAAACGAAAGTGTGCTGTACTATGGAGGCATGTCACAAAAGAATAAAACTGCAGCCCTCGATAAGTTTTTAGAAGATGAAAGTTGCACATTTTTTATTGGTAATGCACAAAGTGCAGGTACTGGGTTGGATGGGATGCAACATGTGTGCGACACCACCGTATTTATTGAGTTTACACATAGCCCAGCGGATAGTGACCAGGCAGAAGACCGTGTGCTAAGGCCAGGGCAGAAGAACCCTGTAACATGCTTCTACCTACCAGCTGATGGAACAATTGATATGGATATTATGGCCAACTGGGACATTAAACGAGAAATGATTGACCAGATAGTGGAAGGAAAAGAATGCAGTTCAGGGGATGACTTAATGCAACAACTTTTTATAAAATATGCAGGGCCACCGCAAAAAAGTAGTAGAGGTATGTTTTGAAAACTAATGTATTAAGTTTATTTGACGGCATGAGTTGTGGAATGGTAGCTTTAGAGAGAGCGGGCATACCAGTAGGTACTTACTATGCATCAGAGATTGATAAGTATGCAACAGCCGTGTCATGTAATAACTACCCAGATATAATAAGACTAGGTGATGTAACTAAATGGAGAGAGTGGGACATAGATTTTTCAAGTATCGACCTATTATTAGCTGGGTTCCCGTGTCAGGCCTGGAGTATTGCTGGGAAACAGGCTGGTGACATTGATCCACGAGGGGCATTAGTACACGACTTGATAGCCATATGGCAAGGGATAAAATCTAAAAATCCAAACATGAAATTCTTATTTGAAAATGTTAAAATGAAGAAAGAGTTTATGAAATACATAAGTGATGACCTTTTTAATGTACAGCCTATCTTAATTAATTCAGCCCTAGTATCTGCACAAAACAGGAATAGATATTACTGGACAAACATTAATAATGTTGTGCAGCCAGAAGATAAGAATATACTACTTTGTGATATATTAGAGGAAGGTGTAGTGGATAGGGATAAATCATACTGCATAGATGCAAACTACTGGAAAGGTGGCAACCTGCGGAACTACTTAGAAAAAAGCAGGAGGCAAATTGTATTCAAAAATAAATCACAAACACTATTGGCTACCATATATAAGGAAAACGCAAAGAGTATGGTTACCAGAGATAAATGGGGTCTTTTAGTTGGCCATGCTATTAGGGAAAAATCTAAATGTGTGAGAAGTAGTGGGCATAAAAGTTACGACAGACACGAGTGGGACTCAGTTGATAATTTGCATGTAAGGAAATTGACAGTATTGGAATGTGAGCGTTTACAAACACTGCCAGATAATTACACAGCAGGTGTAAGTAACACCCAGCGTTACAAAATGATAGGAAACGGATGGACAGTGGATGTAATTGCACATATTTTACGCAGAATACATGATGAAAATAAACAAAAAAAATATGCGCATGCTTTGGGGTTATTTTGAAAATAGAACGCGACACAGGCCATAATTATGATGAGGAACGCCTTTATTTGTACCAATTACTTACTAATGAAAATTTATTAAGTGCATGCAGGAGTGTTTTAAAACCAGAATTAATGAGCAATAAGTATACAGAACAGATTTTGAGGTGGTTATTAGAGTACTATGATGTGACAGGTTGTGCACCAGGGGCAGACACCACCAGTATTTTTGTTAAATATAAAGACACCATAGATGAAGACGTTGCAAATAATATACAAAAAATATTGGAAAGCCTTTCAGGGGACGAAGAAAAATATAAAATAAATAATGTAGGGCACAACACAGAAAACATTATAAAATATTTCAATTGGCGTGCATTAGAAGAACTTGAAAAAAGTTTAAAAATTGCAAATAGAACAAAAGATGTAAAATATGCCCTAGAATTATTACAAAAATTCACACGGGTTGAAAAGACAGAATGTGATGTATACGACCCATTCACAGACCACGAACAAACAGCACAATTTTTTAATATAGAAGAAGAAAGATTATTCAGGCTGCCTGGTGCATTGGGCTCAGTGCTTGGTTGGTTTCTACGTGGTGATGTTGTTGGCATGGTAGCACCCCAGAAAGCAGGCAAAACATGGATGTCTATTTTTATTGAAAGTGTGGCACTTGACGCTGGTTTAAATGTTTTATACTTCAATCTCGAAGTTACAAAAGAGCAGTTTGGTAGACGTATTTGGCAAAATTTGAATGCAATGCCAAAAGAAGCTGATGTAAAATGCAAATTACCGCACTTTGGTGATGATGGTGACATATATTATGATGAAATACTATCAAAAAGTTCCGACCTTATTATTGAACCAGATAAAATAAAAAAGCGTGCCCAATCATTAAAATTGCAGAAACGTGGCAAAATCAAAGTTGCAACATTTGCGCGCGGGTCTGCCACCATGCAGATGCTGAAAAGTAAAAAAGAACAACTAGAAAAAGAAATGGGGTTTATACCTGATTTAATTGTAATTGATAACCCAGATGTAATGAGGCACCAGGCACAGGGTAATTATGGAAATGAAAACAAAGATGAAGAGCAAACATGGATAGATATTGCAGGATGGGCGCAGACAACACACACCTGTATTTTTGCACCAACACATGGAAATAGGGATAGTTATGGTGGCAAAAAAATTAAAATAAAAGCACTAGGTGGAACGTTTAAAAAGTTGGCACATGTTGGTAAAATGATATACCTATCCATGGGGGAAGAGGAAAAAAAGCAATGCTATGCACGTGTTGGGCTGTTTGAGGGGGTTGAGAGGGATGACGGCAGTGTTGAAGGTGGTGAAGCAATTGTGCTGCATGCATTAAGCTTGGGTATGTGGCACGTTGACAGTAGGTTTTTGAATGACACAAACATAGGAAGAAACGAGTTATATAAATAAAAAGTTATTATATTTTAAAAAGTGTTAGGTTTATTTGCATAATTAATATATATTATAAGTAAGGGGATACAACAAAGAGGCACCCGAAATGATAAACAAAGTAACAATCAACCAGCTGCAAATAGAAATATTTAAACAAGTTGCAAGCCTCACAAATAGGACAGCAGAAGATGTTGCACAAGATTGGTGCACCAGCACCCAGGCCAAAAGTTTTAGGGATTGGTATGAAGCAAAGGAATTAGAAAAATATACTATCATATACAGAATAGCAGGCGACACAAAAATTTACAAACAACATGTAACTGCACATGAAGTTACTAAGTTAGATGAAAACAGAGGTTACTACGTTGATATTTCAGTTATTAGAGTAATCTAAAAAGGATAAAAACATAATGAAAAATAGTGATAAAATTATAAAAGCAACCAATAGAATGGTAAGCAAACAAAAGCCATTCAAAGAGCGCTCAGGTGAAGAGAGAAAAATAAGAAGAAACGTAAGATTTAACAAAGATTGTAATGCAGCAGCAGCACGAAATAATGGAAGTTAAGAAATAAAAATGCCGTTTTTTAGCCTAAATATGGGGGTGTTTTTGTTAGTATTTCCATTACAAAATGCGCCAAGTGTTACCTTTTTCCCACCTATGTATTACCTTTTTACAAAAATGTTGTATATTAAAAGTAATGCCTATTACCTACGGAACTAGCTCATGTCACATTCGGAAGACAGGAAATTACAAGCACTAGAAGAAATCAGCCTTGGGGCACTTTCTAAAGTTGAAATTGCTAAAAAATACGGGGTCACGACAAAGACCCTTTGGCAATGGGGGAAAATACCACTAAACACAATCAAAAAGCAAAAAGCAAAAAAAGCAACAAAACCAGAACTACATGCACAAATGGAGAACAGGCTGGCATCTACAGAAATACTAACACAATTTGAAATTGATACAATACCTGATAGCCTTTATGTTGACCAACTTGTTGATAAAGCCGACCGTGAATTTGTAATGCTATATGTAAGGACACGCAATAAAGTGAAAAGTGCTTCAGCAGCCTACGGAAATTGTAAATCACACAAAAATGCGTGGGGAAAAGCACAAAACATGTTAAGACGCCCCCATATAATTGAAGCAGTTAGGCAACTTAATTTATTACAAATAAAAACATTTGAAAGTGATATATTGCCTACATGTATTGATTTTTTGCATAATGTTATAACAGCTGACTTATACGACTATACAGATGAGGCAGGTAATTTATTGCCAATGGAAGAAGTACCAGAAGAAATGAGAAGCTTGCTGCAAGCAATGAAGAAAAAGACAACCTTGTACCAAAGTGGTGAAAGCTGTGATGGAAAGCCTTTATATTCCACAGCTGAAAGCCACGAAATAAAGTTGCCGGATAAATTAAAGGCAATTGAAATAATGGGCAAAATTGCAGGTATGTGGCATGAAAGTAACATGTCAGTTAATTTTACACAAAATAATATAAACACAACACAACAAAAAGCCAAAGAGGGCATGGAACTTCTGGCACAAATAACATCAGGCAAATAACAATAAAAGGGGCAACGAAATGCAAGAAACGCCAAAAATAGAAAAAGGGTTAAATTCTGGTAATAAGTACCTACGTACTATCAGAAATACAGAGGGTGTAAAATTGACTGGGGTTGATGTGTATGCGGTAATAGAAGCTTTTAATGTAACAAATGCTGGGGCACAACATGCAATTAAAAAGTTATTATGTGCTGGCATACGGGGCAAAGGTACAACAGATAATGATTTACTAGAGTGCATCCCTGCCATAAACAGGGCTGTGCAGATAGAAAAAGACAGGGCAGGTGTTAAAAAGGAAAAAATTGAAACTTTGGATCTCATAGAAAAGCAGGTAAATGCCCTCAAACACCCCTTTGGTTTAGGGGTTAAAGGGGTTGATTATGATTAATATTATTGTTTTTGCCTTGATTTTGCCTATGGTTTTATTAATGGTAAGGGGTATATTTTCTAATGGGGCTGGCACATTGCCGATAAGTATAGACCAGTATTACAAAAACAGAAGCAAATTCCTTAATGGGGCGAATGGCTGCTGCCTATTTTGTAAACATTATTACCATTATTCAGGCCCAATGCAACACAGGTGTTACGGCAGGAAAAAGCGTGTGGACAATCTGAAAAGCTTCCCATTTAAAACAAAGCAGAAATGTTTTAAATCATACCCTATACTATCTATATACAAGTTGGGTGAATAATGGGTGTTGTCGGCAATAGGTGCCAAAAAAGGGCTGAATTGCCAGCCCTTACAACATTACAAATGGAAATAGCAGTTGCAAAATGTTTAAAATTTGTGCGAAACATTGTTGTGCCTTGTGTTGGGTTTGGTTGGGGGATACATGAGTGTGATTTATTGATGGTGAATGAAGCTGGGTATTGCACTGAAGTTGAAATAAAAATAAGTAAAAGTGACTTTATTGCAGACGGTAGAAAACAACACCAGCACATAGATAAATTAGACCGCATAAAGAACTTTTACTTTGCAGTACCTGTGGAACTATTAGACTTTGCCCTTGATAATGTACCCGACAGGGCTGGAATTATAATTGTAACACGTGACATGCAGTGCAGGGTTTTAAAGGCGTGTACCCCATTGAAAACGGCAAGAAAAGTAACAACAGAGGAACAACTAAAGTTGGCACACCTTGGTGCGATGCGAATTTGGGGATTGAAACAAAAAATTGCAGATATAGGGGTTGCTAGGGGTTGCTAAATGAAATACGAATTAAAATTATGGGCAAAAGCTGATAGTAAAGAAGGCTTAATAAAAGCACTAAAGGAGACAATAGGTATGCTGCTTTTTAATCTCAGTGCCCGAGATGGCTCCTATATTAATTCATATAACCCAATAAAAAATTACAAATGTAGGTGGGAAGTTTTAGATAACAATGGGAACCAAGTAGAACCATTTGACAAGGAATAACAAAATGAAAAAAGAACTTGAACCAATAGAAGAATGGGGCAGAAGAGAGGGTTTATTACAAAACATCCAATGCCACATTGAAAACTCTGACAACCCAACAAGGTATATTTTAGTTTCTGTGCGGGAATGGGCAAAAAGTAAAGGCATTGATATTTTGGGGCAAATTGACAACAACGTACAAATATCAATTGACAACAACGCAAAAATACAAACAGAATGTATAGGCCACAGATTGGGAAGTGGGGAAGTGTACCACACGTCTATAGTAATGGATGTTACCTGCGAAAAAGGTGATATATTACCTTTAATAAGAAGTGTACAAACAAAAGCCCCAATACGCTGTGTAATATACTTGTTACTGCTAAATGAGCAATTATCATGGTTGCCAGTAGAATCTGTGTCAACAGGTGTGCATAGTTGTGTAGATTGGGGCAGGGTTGCCTTATACCCCATATTCCATGGTGTATCAAAAAGCGACACATACAAAAATATTAAACGTTTAATCAAACAAATAACATAAACGGAGTAAATAATGAAACAAATCAAAAAAGTAAAAGTGGCAATATTGGGCAAAATAAACCCTAATAATGCTGTAAGGCATGAAAAATCAGAATTTGAAGTGCACTTACAAAATCAAATAAATGTACCACTTGTGTACAGTGCAGATAATATATTCCCTTTTGACAAAATACCAAAATCTGACCACATAGGCAGGGCACATAATTTTGTAATTGAAAAAGATGCCTTGTATGCTGATTTTATAATAAAAGAACCAGATTTATTTGAAGAGCGCTCAATAACAGAAGGCCCATATTCACCACGTATTACAACAGAATATGAAGTTGACAACATGGTAAAAATAATAAATGTATATCTATTACCAATTGAGCAGGATGTAGATGCAAATGATTGGACTGGGGTAATGGTGGGCACATTAGAGCCATACCCAACGGAAACAACTGAAACAACAGCACAAAAACCAAAAGATAAATTCAAAAAAGATTAATAATATTGGCCTGAAAATGGCCTTTTTAAGGTGTATTATGTATAACAAAAAACTATGGTTAAAAGCTTCAAAAGTAACTGAAGAACTATTTTATACCACCATAAATTTGATAGGTTTGGCAGCAGCACCATTTTGGGCAATACACGATTATAATACAGATGGGCCAATAGGTTTAATTTTCCCAATAGTGTGTATATTTTTACCAGGTGCATGTGTATTACCTATTTGCATAAAACACTTAATTAAAGCTTGGAGAATTAAACTATGAGTAAAAGGTATAAAGGGCGCAAGCTGCCTTGGGTAAATAAATTAAATGAAGACAGAACCCCATGCATAGCCTGCGGAAAACCAGGCAGCCATTTTGCACCACCATCACTACATGAACGAGGATTTTTCACATGCAACCCAGAATATAATTCAAATAGTGAAGATGAAGGTAACGGATATTACATAATTAATAAGGTAATGCCAACATTACCTGTATATATAGAAAAACCAGCAAAAGGTATTATATACCACGCTACAAAATAATTGAAATAGTATGTGATGAATGTAGGTGTGCAATTGACCACCTACCATGTGCAATTGACCACCTACCATATAAGGATAAACGAGTAATAGATAGAACATTACGCAGTAGTGGTGCAATTGTTTCAAAACATGGGGACTTTTGTTCTATAACTTGTTATAATACATATATAAAAAGGGCTGATGGCACTAAATGAAAACAGACAAGAACACAACAGAATTGAATTTAACAAAAGACAATTGGGATCAGTGGATTAAAGAATTTTGCGTAGTTATGTTAGAGAGGTTAGGAATAACAATGAATCCATCTGATTTTAATTTTGATGAATATTTTGAACTTTCAGAAGGAATGACGCCACTTGAAGCAGTAACCGAAGAATATTCTAGGAGTCTATAATGAGTAACACAACAGAATTGAAGCGACTGGAGAAGTTGTTTGAAAATAATTTTGATTGCTATACAATGAGTAGTATATGTGATGATGAGATGGCGATGACAAAAGATAAGTTCATTGAAGTCGTAATGCCACTAATGAACACTCGCCCCGAGCCCACAAAAGGCGACTACCACGAGGGACTACAAGAGGGTATTGCTATTGGTAGGAAAGAAGCTTTAGCGACACTAAAAAGCTCTGTGGGGTTGGTGAAACACTTAAGCTATCATAAAAACTGGCACCCTCTAGCAGGCGAAGTTGAAGCAATTATTGATGGTTGCGAATATAGAGGACAAGACTCTAAGTACTGCTCAGCTAAAATAGTTGATCACATAATATCACATATATCCACCATAACCACCAAGCAAAGCGAAGGAGCGACAGTGACACCCACCGAAACAGCGAGCGATGGTAAAGTTAAAATACTTGATGAAGATGAAGCAGTAATAGAGTTGAATAGTAGAGTGTGCTTTAGTTGTGGAAGTACCAATACAAATACTTTTAGGCATCCAAGAGCTAAAATTTGGTGTAATGAGTGCAGTTATGTGAATAGAGATGAAGGCTCGACACATCTTAATACTCGCCCAGAACCCACACTAAAAAGCTCTGAGTGGGTGGAAACTAAAGAATGCCCAGAATGTGGGTGTAGATTGTATGTGAATAAAAATTTACTAGGTGAAGGTTTCCGACTCTGTAAAGCGTGTAAGCAAGAGTGGTGGACTGATGTTAACTATAAACCTAAACCACCAAAAGGAGCGCAATAATGAGTGATAAATTGAAAAAAATAGCGCACAAGATTGGAAAATTAATATGCAGATACATTGAGCAGTACGAAAAAGAAAGAGGTAATCCTTCTGGTTTTATTTACGTAAGCTACGAAGCAGGAGAGATTTTCTGCTACGCTGAAAGCCTTGATACTCTTAAAAATGAAGTTGCAGCAATGAGAATAGATAAGAGGCGATCATGAACAATAAACTAAAAGAAGCTATTGAGCTTGTAGATAAACTATTAAACTTTACAGTAAAAGTGAAAGTTGAAAAAGAACTATAAAGGTGGCGAATGATGAATAACAAACGAATAAATGTACTTGCCGAGGGTGAATGGGTTTTGCCTAAAGGTACTAAATACCGTAATTTCAGTGAATATGAACAACACGATAATGATGATTTTAAATCTAGTGGGAATATATTCACATTTTTAATTGACAGTAAACTATTTAATCAAAGTGGAAATCATACTGAAGTTGACTTCTCTGGGGTAGACTTAGCAGAAGCCCCACCACTATACCCACACAAAGGAATACATGTTCCAAAAGAGGGGATTGAGTTTAGGTTTATCTATGGAAAACTATTACTTGTTGGTAATTTTGGTATAGCGCTTTCAAGAGGTTCAGAACACGTAATATACGATTGGTGTTTTGTAAGTGGAAATACTGATGAGCTCGAACTAAAACGCAACCTACCAAAAACAATAAATGTATGCTCCGACTGTTTTAAAGAGGCTTGCGAATGCGCTACACAACCATCAACCGAGCCATGGACTGATAGGCTCCAGATAATGAACTGGTGCCATCAGCAGCAGGAAGTTGTTTTAGTTGATACAGTTCCTGAAGGTATTTCCGATTTATGGAGCCAATATTGTTTTGATGAAGACCGTTTACATGAATATAGATGGAACAAAATAAACCCAGAGACTAACGAGCTAATGTATAGCGAGAGTAAGGTCTTCTGTGATAAGGAGTGTTTATGAAAAAAATTGATAAATTAATAGAAAAATACGTGGATAAGTTCGTAGCATGGCTGAATAGTTCTAAGGGGGTTGAAGGGTGAACAAAGAACGAATGAAAGAGATATACAAGGCATCTTTAACGATGTTTGAAAGCGGTACATTCTCAAAAGATGTTGCTATTGAGAGATTCGTCAATCACCCAGAAGTGAAAGAGATGCTTGAGAGTGTAAAGCCGAAAATGAAAACAGACAAGAACGCAACAGAATTGAAGCATTTGGAAGTTTTAACAATATTAGATCATGTTATAGAGTCTCTTTCGATTCAAGGCATGCAAGGCCATAATGTGCTTAGGTTGGAAAAGGCTGTAAAACTAATAGAGTCTAGCGAGCAACCAAATGAATAACTAGGTTACATGATATATTTGCACAAAGGTGCCAAGGTGGGCACTGTTACTTATTTACACCTTATGCATGTTACAGGGGCACTTATGTGCCCTGTTACTTATTTTAAAAAGTACTGTGGGATAAAACAAACCACTAAAAAGCACCACATTCACTTTTTCAAAAATAAAATTGGAGGCTAAAAATGCCCAAAATTGACAACTATGGAATTCAGACCTGCAGGAGCTATTATAACCGTATTGAAGAAATAACAGGTGCCAGGGTTGCAGAAACAGAAGAAGCCATCAAAGAACGTGACATACGTATTAAAATGTTGCAATTAATATGGGACAGACCAGAGGAACTTGGTAAGCTTTGTGGGTTCCGTGATTTAATACCTATGCATGGGGAATGGATCAAATTGATGTGGGACAATTTGGAACCGGGGGAAGACCGGCACATGATGGCACACCGGGGGTCTTTAAAAACTTCAAGTGTAACACAGGTTGGTACAATGCGTGATTTAGTGTTTAACCCAAACCACCGTATTGCTATTTTCAGACCTGCACAAGGACAATCTATAGATGTGACACGTGTAGTGCGCAACTGGTTCCACTTGCCTGGTATTATTGCTATGCTAACAGAATGCCCATTATACAGGGGGCTTACTGAAATAACAGGCAGGGAAAAAAGTATTAAGTGGGAATTTATGGAACCTGAATTCCGCAGTAGGAAAGAAGGCAACCTTGACAGTTGGGGCATGTTAGGCACCACAGGGTACCATTACGACAGGATGGTACTATGTGACCTTATTACTATAGATGACCGCACCAGCCGTGCGAAACGGGAAAAAACAAAGGCATTTATACGGGAGGTTAAAAATAACATAAAAGACCCAAAAGCAAACGTATTAATGGAGGGCACCACCTGGCATATGGAAGATGCGACCAGTGAGTGGCCTCCAGATTTTACAGTTAATTGTTACCAAAGTGGCCTCCGTACAGAAGAAGAAATAGTAAAAATGCGTGATGGGTATACAGACAAGCAAGGCAGGCATGTACCTGGTTTAACCAAAGTAGAATTTGCCTGTAATCAACTATTGAAACATATTGCAAGTGACGACCAGATATTTGGTTCACCTAATTATGAGAAATTTAAAAGGACAAAAAAACCCAGTTATATGCATATTGATGGCAAATATAAAGGTGACCATACAGGTGCAATCACATTGTTGCAAAAGCGTGATGACGATTTATGGGGTGGCAGGGGTTGGGTATTTGAGAACCATGTAGATGAACAGTATGAATTTATCATTACAACGTGCCTTGCCCATAATGTGCGTATATGTTGGATGGAAGAAAATGCAGACAAGGGGTTGGTATTACGTGATTTAAATAAACTGGCAAAAGAACGCAGATGCAAAACAAAGTTCCGTGGGTACCATGAATCAACCAATAAAGATACAAAAATACAAAGTTGGGGTAAAAGGCATTTTTACCAAGTAATGTGGGATAAGGCCATGAGTTTATCACAAGGCTGGGACACAACAGGAACCCAGCCAAATGGCCATGCGTATATAAACCAGGTTATAATGTATATAGACGGCGAAGAGTTGAATGACGGCCCTGATAGTATGGCGAGTTTATTCCGTTGTATGTTTGAAGGTAATAATGGTGAAGGTTTGTGGTAAAAGGTTTTATAATAAAAACAGGTTATTTTTTAAGTGTAGGCCCCTATGACCAATAGAGAAATTATGAATGTATGCCTTGATAATTTTAATACCAGGTGGGGTTTTGCCTTAATAGTAGCCAATAATATTATGAGCAAACATGTTATAAGGTGGGAGAGTGCAACAGGTGGAAATGTCACCTCAACCTTAACACAAACAGCCTTGAACACAATAATAAAAGGGGTGCAGGATGAATTCACAAAATACACAGATGAATTCGAAATAAGTCCTATAACTGTTTCAGCATATAGAAAAAGTAGAACGGTGTCATTGCTGCAAAAAGGTGTTACAGAGCATATAATAATAAAAAGTGATATATTTTAAAAAAGTATTAGGTTTTACTATAAACTTAGTATATATTATAAGTAAGGGAACAGAGCAACGAGGCACCAAAAATGACAACTACAACAAAAATAACTTGCATAACTGAAACAGCAACAACTTGGATAGACGAAAACAATAATAGCTGGAACAAAATTAATTACACATTTGATGATGCGTACAGAATAAGTAGTACATTAACAAATTGCACTAATTGTGAAGATTGCACAAGTTGTGAAAATTGTGAAAATTGTGTTGGGTGTACAGATTGCACAGATTGCACGGGGTGTAATGAACTGGATAGCTGTGACAGTATAGAAGAGCTTTAAATTTAGGGGTATAAAATGAAATTATCCGAATGCAAAAAAGGTGCTATTGTAATAGCAAATTGTCCAAACCCAAATTACAGTGGGGAGTGGGAAATATTTAAAGTTGTACCTAATTCAAGAAGCCAGCGGCCACCAGTGTGGTGCATTTGTAGAAACCATAAGGGCAGCCCAATTACAGGAACAATTGTACCTGATTCTGGGTTAAGTGGCACAGGTGTTGTGTATTTAAGGTTGGCGCAGTTAACATTAAAACCACGCAGCAGCCTTGGGATTGATGGTAAATTTAGGTTTGAACAAAAAACCACACAACCAGCAATTAATAGATTTGGGGTTGATATTGCCTATTACAAAAAGGAACTAATGCACTTAATTGAATCATTGCCAAATAGGACACGGGGGGAACTTAGTTTATATCAAAGATGGTTGGCTGAATTAGAATTAGTGCATGGCACACGTGTGCCTTGTGTAAATTGCAAGCACGATGGGAACCAGTGTATATGTCCATCTGGGTGCACTGGGTGTGCTGCGAGTGGGGAACCTGCTAACTTTGAGCCAAAAGAACCAGAGGACTTAGACAAAGAGTGTAAAGTGGCTGAATTAACAAAAAAGGTATTGGATTACTATCAAGATATAGCAAATAAAAAAGAACTAAGTGTAATAAACATACCAAATGCATCCCCAAGTTTAAGTATATTAACAGAAGCAATCATAAAAACAATAATGGAAATATATTAATGGATTATTTGGATTACAAAAAGAACAAAATAGTTTTGTTAGACGGCAAAACATACGTAAAACTTGAACAAAGGCACAGTTTGCAGCAGGTCTATACTAAAACAACAACTGGGCAGACACAGCTTGTATTTTGGTATCAATTATCTGAGCCAGAAAATTTAGATAGTTATTATGAAGAGCGAACTAAGGAACTAATAGGTGAAACCGTGCACCCAGGTGACCGTGAGTACCTTGCTGGTATTGTTAGATCTTTATTAGAGGAGATGCACACACATGGCTGAGTTTTTTGAATTATTCCCCACTAAGCGGGTGACACGTGGAAGGGCTTGTGTAGAAAACCCAGAAGATACTAGGGTAATTAGGAAATATGACCCTGCTACCTTAGAAATAAAGCAGGTGGCAATAGACGATAAACCATATGTCGCTGTTTTAGGTACAAAAGATGACTTTTATAACTGGAAAGCCTTTGCATTAAGCCAAGCAGCACGCCAAGGTGACTATGTCTCAGAGGATGCCATGGGAGTGCTTACAATAGGTGGAAAAGGATACCTGCAGGTTGATAAGTGGGAATGTATGTGCAAATACCACATAACAGGGTGGGCGGAAGCTAGGTCAGATATTCCAATGCACGATGATTTATTAAGTGAACAATGTAAAATGCTATTGTATTATTACCATCCAGAACTATTTAATAATTAAACCTTTTATAATAAAAGCACAGGAGGCAATATGGCAGATTTTAAAATAGGTGACACAGTTAGGATAGTAAGACCACACTTTCTAAACCCTAAATGGGCGCGTACAGGTGCAATTGGGAAAGTGGTTGCTTTTTGCTCATTCAGTAGGTATAGTTGCTACGTTAAAATTAAAGGTGTACCGAAAAATAGCAACCTAGGGTTGTTTCTCTGTAGTGGGTTTTTATTGAATTACACCGAAATAAAACACATTAAAATTGTAAAATACTCGCCTGCTACTTTGAGCAATATACCAGGTGCCCATTAATGACAGAAGAATTTGTCATAACAAAAGCATGGGAACTATTATCAAAGGAGATAAAGGCTTTTCGTAATAAAGTTGGTACAAATGTGCCAATTACACAGATAAACTTTGATACTATTATTTCAAATACAAATATAGAAATGGAAGATGTGTGCCCAGGGTATAGAATACTCCCAGTAGATTATAAGGATTATATAAAGCACGGTGTAATAAAAGTGCAGCAATTAGGGTTTATTACAAATTGTAAAATTAAAGGTGTTATATATGGCTAAGGGCGAAGTGGAATATGATAAATTTGAAGATTATTGTGAACTGTGTGGCAATGACTTTGAAGATTGTGATTGCATTGTTGCACCACAAAAAGAATATGAAGGTGATAACTTATTTTGGGACGAAGACATCGACGACGACGATTTAGGGGTATAAAATGGAAATTATTAAAAAATTTGGAATAGTATTATTAATATGGTTTGTTGGGTGCATCCTAGCATTGTTATGGTGGGGGGAGTGGTCAACGGTGTATTGTGATAATGTGCCACCAAGTTACAAAGCAGACAAACTGTGGGTTGGTATTTATATCACACTATTAGCATTGTTTAATTTTTCATGTTGGCTATTTTTATTGCTTATTCTTAGGCTTGTGATAATATACGTACCATATGCAGTTAATTTGGTATTGTAATGTGTGCCAAGCAGCGTTATGTACCAGGGTGCAACTATCACACCACATGGCAAAAAGAAAGCGGTATGCGCTTTGTATTGGCAAAATTAGATTGGAGTAGGGGAATGGCTCAACTAAGAACAAGGGTTTCAGGAAGGTTATTTTGGACAAAGATAGACGACTTAATATTTATTCAAAGTGCTTACAATATCAAAAAAGCAAATATGTTAGAACATTTACACAGAGTTAAGGTAAAAGATTTTTTAAAAGAATTTGAATAGGGGTTATTATGTATAGTTGGGAAGTTAAAAAAGACAGGCGTGTTAAGTATGCGGATGTACACCACCCTGAGTACTCAGGTTTAGAATTTATTCTAACATCAAGTGAAATTACCCAAATGTTCGGGGTGCCCTGTGTGCATTTACGATGCCTCCTGCCAGATATTGAAATAAGCAGAAGGAAAATTCAAAAGTATGTTAAAATACCATGCCGCAAATTAGAACTTTTAACAGTGCCACGTAAAGTAAAAGCAAAGAAAGTTGATTCAACTAGTAAATATGGTAAAGTTGTACAGATAACTTCATCCCCTGTTTCCTACAGTGATGGTGGTGGGTTGGTTAATCATGCATTATTGTACATGTTAACAGATAAAGGGTATGTATTAATTAAAAGCGCAAAAAGTGGCAAAATAACTGTTGACTTTGACCCAAATAAAGATTCCCCACAGTAGTAATTTTACACAGTAACTATAAAAAATAAAGCATGGGGTATACCTGTGCTTTTTTATTTTAATAAAAGTTAATATATTTTAAAAAAGTATTAGGTTTTACTATAAACTTAGTATATATTATAAGTAAGGGAACAGAGCAACGAGGCACCAAAAATGACAACTACAACTACAACAACTTACACAAACAAAGTAACAGGGGACACAATAGAAATGTTACAAATTGACCCTTGGACTTGGGCAATACTTGGAAAAGATGGTGCTATTGAAGTTGAAGGCAAACTTGGTAAATTAAGCCAAATAGTAGGTAAAAAAGGCTATTACTCAGAAATACAAATAGAAGCACGTAATTGGTACAAATCAAACCCAAATTGCTTAGATTAAAAGGGGCAACAAATGAATGAGCCAAATAATAAACCAGTGTACCCAACTAAAGTATTACAAATAATAAACACAGTAAAAGATATGGATTATAAATTTGCTGTTCTTTGGCCACAAAGCGGTGCAGTAGCCTATGGGAATGATGTAGATGATATAAGGTGTATGCTCAGTATATGGGGGGATATTAAAGAATTTGACACATTTAATAAAAAAATACCATCAAGCATGGACGAAACAAAATTTTTAATGGGTTTAAAAGAACTTGGACTAAGAATTTATAATAAACAAGGTGAAATTTAAAAGGGGCAACAAATGAAATACTTATTAATAATACTCATAACACTAATATCAGCCTGTAACATTGTAAGTGTTGATAATAACATAGATAATGAAAAAGAAACACAGGTGCCCTATGAAATAAAGGCACCTGTGGCACCTGTGGACACTTTTACTATAGTGGATACACTAACTATTACAAAAATAGATACATTGGTGCAAAGGCTTTATATACGGGATACATTGGTAGTACGTGACACAGTTATAAAAGTTATTAGGATTAATAGGTAATTATTATGAATAATAAAAGAATAAAAGGCGAACAAGAACTTGCATTGGAGGGTACAAGTTTGCCATCAAACCAAAATGAATTTTATTTCAAGCATATAAGTATCCCAGGTACTGATATTGAAATTATTAAGCACAAAGATGGTTGTAATTGTTATATTGGCCCAATGCCTACATATTTGATAACAAGGGCAACAGATAAAGAAATAGTGGCATGGGCGCAAAGTAACAATGCTATAATAGAGGTATAATATGAAATTATCTGAATTTAAAGCGGAGGTAAAATCAATATATGACCACCTGCAATTAGTTGAATCTTTTTCACCATCATACCATGTACATTGTGCATGGTTAAGGCTTATGAATACTAAACATGGTGACCAAGCAACTGAGTTATCGATAGCAATATGCAAATTAGAGGTATTGTGTAAGAGGTGGCTTTTATGATACTATTCACAACAATACTGCTGGTTGCACTGGTTGCATGCCTAATTATTATGGGTGCCTGTGCCATATTGTTTATTGCAGCACACTTACCAAATAAGTTTTTATAATAACCATAAGGGGTAAATAATATGAAAAAGACAATGTACAAAATACTTAACAAAGACCTAACGTCCCACTTCCAAGGCTTTCAATATGAGATCGGGGCAGAGTGCCATTGTGAAGACTTTGACAATGACCAAAGTACAGATTGTTCCAATGGATTCTATGCCACAGGTGTAGAGGGGTTACTTTATACTAATCTAGCAAAAGGTAGAAAAGTATTTGAGGTAGAGGTTTGGGGTCAGGAGGTCTTGCACCCTCCATACAAGAACCGCTATGAATATCAAAAAATTATCAGAGAAGTGCCTTTAAGTGAGGTTAAAGCTTTGGTTTTTGAACAAAATAAGAAGATGGGTTGGAACTTCTATAATACTCTATTTCCAATCAATCCTTTGGAATTACCTAAAGTAACTAAAGTAACAGAACAGGATGTAGAGTTACTCAAGGAATGGGCTTCAGTCAGTGATTCAGGCAGTGATTCAGGCAGTGATTCAGTCGTGGATTTAGTCTGGGATTTAGTCGTGGATTCAGTTGGTGAGGAAGTTGGTGATGCAGTCTATGGTTCAGTCTGTAATGCAGTCTATGGTGCAGTCTGTAATGCAGTCTATGGTTCAGTACCGGTTTCAGTTGGTGATTCAGTCAGGGCTTCAGTCTATGCATACAGCACTTCCCTATTTCCAAATATAGAATTCGAGTATGATTTTTCTTCTTGCATTAAACTTTGTAATAAAGGTCTCGTTCCGAGTTATGATGGTACTTCTTGGAGACTACATAGTGGTAAGAATGCAGATATTATTTGGGAGGGTAAATTATGATAGGGCGAAATAAAAGTAACTGTATATGGAGAGACAAGTTAAAAGGTTTCCCAGATTCAATAATTATAGCTTCAGAGATATATATAAATGGTAAAAAGGTCAGCATACATAGGAATATTCATTTTGAGAAAGACGATTGGTTGCTTACTGGCTTTGGTTTTACACAAAGGCTGCTATCTTCAAAAGACCTAAATTTAGCAAAACAAGAAGCTATAAATTTAATTGAAGTTAAAGTTGAAAGAACTGTAAAGGATATCAATACAATAAATAATTGGTACCTACCTAAAGGGGAATAAATGGGAATGTCAGATTATGTTGCAGTTACAATTATTTGGGTCACCTTTATAAATATTGTATTCGACAAAGCAATACCTTTTATTTTGCTTAAATACAGGCATTATAAAAAGGCCAGGTATAATAAAAAATTAGGGGATATGGGGGTTATAGCCATAGGCGAAGCATTGACACAGGTTGCAAATTCCTATGGTGTAAGTAGGTTTGAAAAACAAACGGGAAAAAGGAAGACCGACGATGAAGTGCGCGCTGAAATTTCAAGGTTGATACTTGGAATAAGTAACTTTGACTCTAGTGTGCAAAAACACACTGATTACATTTTAGAAAAAGCAATGAATAAAAGAGAACTAAAGGAACAAGTAGAATTAATTCAAACAATGCCCATTTCTGAATTTTTGCAAGGGTGGGCGGAAGCAAAGAAAGAAGAAAGTGAGTATGGGCATGAAGAAGCTTCTAAAGAAATAGACAAAGAATTAGATGAGTTTTTTGCTGCAAATAAAGTGAAGCACCTACCACTTGGGGTTGTTAAGTGGATTAATGCAGGTGTTTAATTGTTAAAGTTTTTATAATAATAGTAGGTAGTAACATGGTTACACAAATTGAAATAGTATTATTATCAATAGCAGCACCATTAATAGGTGGGTTAAGTGTATGGGTAATTGCAATTGCACTATCAGAATTAGTGCTAAAATTACAAAAGGCAAAGAGGGAACATGAAGATTGACGAAAAAATGGAAAAGTTATTACTTGGATTAAGGCTGCCCCAGGTAAAAGATGGGATGGAAGATGTACCACCACACCAGCTTACATGTTTCAACGTTGAGTGTGAAAAGATAAAGATGCACACAAGTTCCTGCATTCATTGTGTAGGCGACTCGCACTCAAAATCAGGCTGCCTTTTGTCACGTTATAATAAAAAAGCACGCGCTTATTGGCTAAAAATGAAAGTAAAGAGAGGGTAGTTACATGGTTAGAATTGACAGTGAATTGCTTGTTAAATACATGAAAGATATTGCAAAGACAAAACCAATAACAAAAAAGCAGGAATATGAACTATTTACTGCATTCAAAAATGGGAATAAAAAAGCAGGTGACCTCCTAATTACAGCAAATTTGCGGTTTGTTCTAAAAGTTGCCTTATCCTATAGGAATTCACCATATGCTTTTGAAGATCTTATTAGTATAGGAATTATTGGGCTTATACAAGCCCGTGACAATTTTGACACAAATAAGGGTTTCAAATTTATTACATATGCCGTATGGTGGGTAAGGCAAAAAATAACAAGCACAATACAAGATTCTGGTTCTATTATACGTATTCCACAAAATTTACACCGTGTAATGAATAAGTTGGTGAATGACGATGTTCCAAAGGAACTTTGGCCAAAGCACCTGTTGGAATATACTGAGATTAGAGATAATACATTGTCCCTGGACGGAATTAAAAAAAGCGAAGATGACAGCGATGATAAAGAACTCCATCATAAGCTGGCAAGTAATACAGATGCCCCAGATAAAGCTATTGAATTAATAGAAATTGAGGCCTATGTTAAAAAACGGCTTGGGGGGATAACAAAACGGTATGCAAGTATCTTGGATTGTTATTATGGTATATCTGATGGGGTACCAAAAACAATGGGGCAGGTTGGTGAATTATATGGTGTAACCAGGGAACGTATACGGCAATTAATGAATATGGGCATTGCAGAACTACAATATCAAAGGCCATTTAGAAAACGGGATAAAGAATGCATTGCTACTTTGTCCCGTTTATACGCATAAAAATTGGCTCAAAAAGAGCCATTATTTAATTTAATTCAACAAACTTAATTATTGTGCAAAATTGATGCAGTGTTATAGCTTTAGATAGCACCCAGTAATATACTATTTCTCGCCTACGTGCAACACTTTCCATTTTTAATCTGGAAATTCTCCACTGTAGGGCACCAGTTATTTCATTGTCAGCCATTATTACCACCAGTGTAGAATTGCCCATACCCTGTTATTGGTTGCCCATTTTCTGCAATTACATCTTTTGCACTAATAACTATATCACAAAGTTCTTTTTTTGCCCAATGCAATAAATTATGACGCTGAATTTCTTTTCTACTTCTTTTCATGTTGCCCCCTATGAACAATATATTACAATTAAATCTTTTAATATTTCGCCTTCTGTGTAAAGCAAGTCACATGCTATACATAAATCCCATTCTGTGCTGTTTACTGTAACTTGTGCGCCTGTGTGTGTATTGTATATGATAAGCATAATGTACCCCTTTTTTATAATATATACAAAATAACATATAAACACAACTACTTTTTAAAAAATAGTAAACTTTTTAACAAAATAGTTTAGATTGATTTTTCACCAAAAAAGGTAATACAAAAAGTAACGGTTTTATATTTTATATTTAAAGTAATACAAATAGGGAATTTTCATATGTCGGACGGAATGAGTAAAGTTGATATGCAAGTTGCATTAGAACAGGCAATGTTACTGCTTGGTGGAAGCACTAAAAGTGGGGCACGCGGTGACAGTTGGACTAATTTTGCAAGTGGCATTGGCACTGCGGATGATAAAAGTGAGTACAATGCATTTACAGGAGGGTATGCAACCCCCATTGCAATATTTGAATCAATGTACAGAAAAGACGGCATTGCACGGACAATAGTAAAAGCGCCTGCCAAAGATGCCACTAAAAACTGGGTAAAAATCAGTGATGACACTGATAATAAATTGCTTGACACCTTAAAGCACCTTAAAGCAAAAAAAGCATTCACACAATTAGCAATACATGCCAGAAAGTTTGGTGGTGGTGCTATTTTAATTCAGACTAAAAATGCGGACAAGTTAGAAAAACCACTAGACATAAATGGGATAACAGAAATTGTGGGGCTTAAAAACTTCAACCGTGGGGAATTTGAAATCATTGAAGGTGATTTAAATCAAGACCCAACAAGCTCAATGTACGAAGAAATAGAAATATTTAAAATTAGAAAGCGCCTTGGTGGTGTTTTCCCAGTACACCATTCACGGCTTATTATTATGAAGGGCGAGAAATACGACAGGGTCAACGAAGGTGCTGGGTCTATACATAACACTATAGAAGAGGAATTTTGGGGTGGTGGTGTATTAGAACCAATAATGGAGGCACTTGGGTACTATGGCACAGGTATGAAAGCAATTGCAACAATGATGCAAGAAAGTACAGTTGGAAAGTTTATAATGGCTGGCCTTAAAGATTTGCTTGCTGACATGGGTGATAGTGATAGTGAAGCCAGCACAGAGGCTTGGTCAAAATTTCAAGCGCGCATAAAAGCTATGGTACTCACCAAAAGTGTCATACAATCTATTTTGTTGGATGCAGAATCAGGCGAGGATTTTAAAAGGGAGCAGATAAACTTTTCTGGAATACCTGATATAATGGCATTAAACCAAATGCAAATTGCTGGTATGTCAGAAATACCAATTACAAAACTATTTGGGAGATCCCCAGCTGGTGAAAATTCAACAGGTGAAAGTGACGCAAAAAATTATAATGATTTTACCATTGGTGTGCAAGAAGACCTTGAGCCTGGGGTACAGTATTTAATTGACCTAATTACCAAGGGGAAATCAAGGCACCAAGTTAGTTTCAACCACCCTGATATGCCGTCAGAGAAAGAACTATTAGAAATGAAAAAAATACAGGCAGAAATTGATAAAATGTATACACTCGACATTGCAGCACTATTTGCTGACGAAGTACGGAAAAGTCGCTTTGGTGGTGAATCTTATAGTTTTGACACAGTGCTGCAACAGGAAGAAGCACCTGAGGCAGAAGAAGTAGAAGAGACCACAGCAGAAGAATTAGAACAGGATGTTGCAGATTATATGAAAGCAATGGACGGCATTAACCAACAGAAACTTGATGAAAAAATAGATGGCATTATTGCAGATTTAAAGGCTAAAGGGTTTGACAATTATGACAAAAATTTACAATATGAAGTTTTACAAAATTGCGGTTATTTTAACCCAGAACAACTTAAAAGAATGACTGGCAAATAATGGCTGCTGTTAACCCAGAAAATAGCTACCTCTTCCCAGCGTTGGTTAGGCACAGGGCAAAAATGCCAAAAGCCGTCAGGGAACGAACACAGGACGGTGTGTACAACATGCCGTGGTTATTTCCAAAATCTGCTGAACGTGAATATTCCAATACATTATCAAAATACATACGAGTACTAATTAAAGGTGTTATAGATTTCACAAAGCCCCAGTATAATAATTGGGTGTCAGATTTCCATGGTGACGCATACCAGGGGGACATTAAAGACCTAGAACAATTTGTAAATTCCATACAGGAAGAAATATTTGGGGAAGTTACTGCGTATAGGTCAGCTTACCTATTAAAAAAGGCCATGGAAATAGACGCTTTTAATGTGACACAGTGGGGGAAATTCACAGGCACTATACTTGGGGGGGACGAAAAGACTACTATTGTTATGGCGCATGAGACATGGCACCAGCAGGTGATTGATAGTTGGATTGAACGCAATGAAGAAGTATGGCTAAATGTTACACGTGAATTTTTGCATAATAGCATGCAAATAGTTCGCAATGGGGTAGAAAATGGGCTACTTTGGACTAATACACGTGACAAAATACTTGGCATATTACCAAAGGCAAAATCAGGGGCAATGAACAATGTTGCCAGGGCAAACCTTATTGCACGAAATGAAACTGGGTCATTAAATAGTGATTTAACAACCAGGCGCATGCAAGAAGCAGGTCTCACCCTTGGTAAGTGGCTTACTGCTGGGGATGAACGTGTCAGGGGCAACCCACGTGGCAAATACCCTAAAGCAAAACCAAGCCACTATGCAATGAACAGCAAAACAATAAATTTAGAAGATAAAACAGTTATATCCGATGATGGCGGGAAAACTTGGCGCAAAAAAACACCAATGGAAGAACCATTACAGGCAGGCAAAGCATTCCAATGCAGGTGCACATACATACCTATATTCAGGGAGCTTTTAAAAGCAACCGATAAGCATATTGCAAATAATCCATTTTTGCAATAATCACGTCCATTCTTTTGTTAAGTTCACACATGTTTTTTATTTTGGTCAAATCTTCTTAGCTGCATAGTGTACCACTACAAAAGGAACATATTTAAAATATAACCAACAAAATAGCAAAAGCAAATACTTTTTTAAAAAATATAAATGTTAATACAATAAAAATATAAAGTTTTGTTTTGTTTTAACATAAATACCAAAAGTTCATTAACTATTAAAATACCTTTAAGTTATAGCAATTCATTAAGGCAAAATCCGGAGCTTATAGTGAAAGAATTTAGAACTGGCAATAATCTTGCAATACAAACGCCAAAAAAGCCGGTGAAAGAACCAGAGACAAAAAAGAAAGAGGTTCGTAATGGCTAAATTAAATACTCTATTCAATGAAGTAATATTAGCAGTACCCACAATGCGCTTTGATAGTGCTGAAATTAATTTTAGGGTCGATAAAGGTATTAAAAGAACTGACTTTTTGGGTGGCTTGATTTCTAAAGGGGAAGAAGTTGACTGGTTCAATGAAAGATCCCGCATGGAAAAAGAATGGGACTACCAACCACTTGAAAAAAATGATGAAGGTTTTTTACTTGGCCGAGCCGTGGCCACCACAATCGGTGTATTCCCTTACCTACAGGCCGACGGATCTGTTAGAAGAGAACTACGGGCACCCGAACACGTATACCACCCAGATAGCGTTGCAAGCCTTAAAATGGTACCAATAACAAATGACCACCCACCTGGTGTTGCTGTAACAGCAGACAATGTTGGGCAGTACACAGTTGGTAACGTTGGTGAAGAAGTAACTGCTGATCAAATGCACGGTTTTATTTCAACATCTGTATCTATCCAACAAAAGAAGGCCGTGCAGGATGTAGAAGCTGGTAAACGTGGACTTTCATGTGGTTATACTACTGATGTGGTGGAACGGCCTGGTATTTGGGGTGGGGTGGCATATGATGCTATTCAAACCAATATTAGGTATAATCACCTAGCTATTGTTGATGAAGGGCGTGCTGGGGACGACGCAGTGCTTAAAATGGACGGGGCAATGGTTGCCGAAGAATGCGGTGGCACAAAACGAAAAAACGAAAAAAACAAACCAAAGAAAAAAGGAGACGGCATGGACAAGGATATCGTGCTAGATGGCCTCACTTATACAGTGCCTGGGCATGTAGCAATTACACTTGACAAAGCCATTGCCGGTGCAAAAGACGCTGAGGCTGCAAAGCTAAAGGCAGATGAAGCATTGGTAGAGGTTACAACAGAAAGAGACACTTTACAAGGTAAATTTGACCAATCTGAAAAAGAAGTTGTGGAACTCAAGGCAAAACTTGACGATTGCATACCAAAAGCAGAAGTGGCAGCATTTGCAGCAAAGGCTCAGAAATTAGATGCAGCAGTTACTAAATCAAAGGCAGTTGTGGCAGAAGATGCAACAGACCTTGATAAAAAGAAAGCTGTTATTCTTGCAATGGACGCAGAAGCAAAACTTGATAGTGTATCTGAAGGTTTTATTGATGGTGCATTTGCAATGATTTGTAAAAAACTTGACACTTTAGTGGAAGCAGATATTGCAAATGCACAAGTTGTGCATGATGCAGTTGTTACACCAGTGACAAAAAAAGAAGACAAGAGTGATGCAATAAGTGCAGAACTAAAATTAAAGCAGGATCTTGCTGCTAAATGGGAGAAATAAAAATGACTATTTCCAATGGCGAATGGGGCTACCTAGAAAGAGCACGTGCAGGATCTCTTTACGGAACCGGCCCAAAACAATTTTTAAGCCGAAAAGTGATCGGAACAGATGCAATCCCTTTTGGGCGTGCGGTTTTTGGTTATGAAGGCGACGACCAATTTGTGTGTTTACCAAAAGTTGACACAAATACATTAACCCTTTCAGATGTGCTTGTTACAGGTAATGTGCTTACGGTGACAGTGAATGGGACTGCTTATGCAGAAACATTTGCAACTGATTCAGCCACAACACTTGCTGCGCTTGTTGCACAACTTAATGCTGTAACTGGTATACTTGCATCACTTAACTCATTAGTAATAACAATTACCACTAAAGGTGCTGCTATTACAACAACTGGTGCTATTACATTAGGAGCTACACAGGCAACTGTTACACCTGGCACCGCTGCAATTTCTGGCTCCCTTGCATTTTTGGGTGTTTCTACTTCTTTGCAGAAACAAACAAATGCACCAACTTATGCTGATGCTAGTTTTGCCCCTGGTGCAACAGAAAACGATCCAGGTGAAGTTGTTTCTATTTTGAACCTAGGTGCAATTGTTGTTGAAACAGATGGAACAACCATTTTGGCACAAACACAATGTAACATTTTAAAAACAGTTGCTGGTGTTGGTAAATTTACCGCATTTGCTACTTCATCCGGCAACCAATTGGTGCACGCGCATTATATTGAAGACCCATCAGTTACCAACTTATATGTTGTACAACTTGAGGGCGGACTTACCGCTATCTAAGGAGATATGAAAAATGAAAATATTAAATTTAGATGCAAAGCCTTCTTTTCTCAGCGGAGGCGGAAACGTCAACGATGTGGCTGGTTTTGCTGAAGGAACCTTCAAAAAAGATTCTGCTGGTACTTTGGTACTTGACTCACAAGGCCAGATTTTCTTTGCTCGCCAATTAGAGTTGATTAAAACAGAAACTTTTGATTATGAATACCATGAATTAAAAGCTGACAGTTTGATACCTGTTAATACTGAGGGCGACCTTGGTGTTGAAACAATCACATATCGAAGATTCAGCAAACGTGGTTATGCAAAAATTATATCTGATTATGCAACTGACATTCCACGGGTTGACATCCTTGGGGAAGAAGTTACTGTTTCAGTAAAAACAGTTGCAGCAGCTTATGGGTACAACATTTTTGAAATTGCACGTGCACAACGTACAAATATCAATCTTGCAACCAGACGAGCACAAACAGCAACAGAAGCAATCATGGAACGCCTTGACCGTGCTGCATGGTATGGCTCTGCTAATGATGGCCTCCAAGGTTTATTTGATTTTCCAGGTATTTTGGAATATGTAATTCCAAATGGTACAGGCGGTAACCCTGAATTTTCAACAAAAACAGCAGCTGAACAAATTGCAGACCTTAATGGTATGACACGTTTAGTTAAAACTACAACACGCGGAAAACGTATTGTAAACCAGATAATTATGCCAATTGCTCAGCATGACATAATTTCAACTAAGCAGAATAGTACAGCGTCTGATATTTCAGTGCTTCAGTTTTTTCTCAACACGCACCCAGGTGTAAGTGTTGATTGGGTGGAAGAATGCGCTGGTGCAGGTGCACTTGGTGAAGACATTATGATCGGTTATGTGAAAAGCCCACGTAATCTTTACCAAAACAGACCTGTTCCAATGATGACATTACCTCAGGAGTATAAAAACATGGAATACGTTGTAACACAAATAGCACGCACAGGTGGTGTATCTATACCATACCCACAATCTGTTGTGAAGGCTGTAGGAATTTAACATTAACAGGATGGCATTAAATGGAAAATGTAATAATTGATAATAAAAAAGCGGGGCATGGCTTAATAGGCCTCCCCTCTATTAAGGCAAAAATTGATGGCAAAGTTATTGTAAAGGAATTTTCTTTATATGCTGGCCACAATCTAATTCCAAAAGCAGTTTGGGAAGAAGTAAGAAAAATATCTGTTATTCAACAATATATTCGTAAAGGTGTATTAATTGAAGTAAATGTAGAAGGTGAAGTAAAAGCACCCGAACAGGCACAGGTTAATAAAATTCTTACATTGGAAAAGTTTTTTGAAGTAATTGCAGCAGGTGGTGACGGTGTTAAACCCGAAACTGGTGGCCATTTTTTGGTTACACTTGCAGACACAGTTGATGCAAAACAACTCCCACCAGGTGAAATTCGTTCTTTTCGGGTAAAATCAAGTTCAGAGGATGCAATCCTTTCGGCCTACGGTTTATACTTGGAAAAAATGGGTGGAGCACCAAGCCCAAAACTAAAAGTTCGTGATATTGAAAAAATGGATCTTGACGAAGCTGAAGAAATTATCAAAGACACATACAACCCAGAAACACTCGCCACTTGGAAAAAGAAATTCAAGGATGAGTCATTACGGGTATGTGTGCTGAATCAAATTGATAGTATCGAAAAATTCGACGGAAAAAGAAAGGAAATCTAAAAAATGGCTACAACTGCAGCAGAATACCTGGAACTAATTGCACCACAATTCAATGCAAGAGCAAATTGGCTCAGCCTTGATGGTGTATTGGTAACAGGCAACACCATTAGCTGTACAGTTAATGGGCAAACTGCAGTTGCACTATTTGCAACAGATTCCGACACGACATTAGATGCTTTTGTAATAAGTATTGCTGCACTTCCTATTGTTTCAACCGCAACAAGAAGTGGTTTAGTTATTACAGTTACAACCATCCGTGATGAAATCTTACTGAGCGCCATCGTAACAGGTGGCGCTACGCAAGCGGTTATCACAACCGGTGTATTAAATACAGATACACAAGATAGCTTTTTATCTTTGGCTATTTTACAAACAAATGAACTTTGGTACAAAGGCAAATACAATTATGCTATTGCATTACGTGCTGCACACCTTTTGCAATTAGATGCACAAAATTCACAATTATTGAGTATGGGTGGTGCAACTGCTGCAGGTAATGGCTCAATTAAAAGCCTTGATCAAGGGGATTTGGCAATTGCCTATGGTTCAATATCAGAAAATGACAGCGGTTCCACACGTGGGGCAATAAAAGCTGATTTAAGCAGGACACAATATGGTCTTACATTATTCGCTTTGCGAGCATCTGCTAATTTTTCAATGATGACATCAGGTAGCATGAGCCTTGGGGGTACCAACGGATGAGTGTGAAAGATACTGATAAGGGCATGCAGAAAATAATTGGCAATTTTGCAAAGACCAACGGGATGGTTGTTGCAATTGGGCATTTTTCTGATTCGGGTAAAACAAAAGACGGGGAAATTGCACTCGCGGAACTTATGGCCACCCATGAATTTGGAAGCAAAAAACGAAATATACCCGCACGGCCAGTATACCAAACAACATTCCATGATTATGCAATAAAAATACATAAAACTATTGCTAAATTGTGGGCAATGGCTCTTGCTGGTAAAATATCACCGTATGTTGCTGCAAAAAGAATTGGCCTTTTATATGAAGGTTTATTAAAAGAACAATTTACAAAACGCAGGTTTGCAAGACTTAGCCCAAATTATAAGAAGCGCCCAAGTGGTGCAGCAGTTACACCAGACAGTACACCCCTGGTTGACACTGCAACGCTTAGAAACGCAATCAAATCAAAAGTACAGTACGGAAGCACTACCTTTGTAGACGCCATGTTTAACGCTAAAGGCGGGAAATAATGGGCTTACTATTTAGACATAATATTAATCGCAGAGATTATGCAGAGACAAAAGTAAAACTTGATTACACTAAAACATGGGTTCAATCAACTTTTGTTGGAAATGTACAACCTGTGAAAGGCCGTGACTTGCAGGTAGGCGCTGAAGGTAACTGGAGCGTTGGAAGTGTTAAAGTTTATAGTGAAGTGAAGTTGGACGTTAAAAAAAGTGGCCAAACAGGTACATTTATTGAGTTTGACGATGAATGGTATGAAGTTGCAGCTAGTATGCCTTATAAAGCTGGGGGTGCTTTTGCAGTAATTGACCATTATAAATATATAGCAGAACCCCGCACCAATGCAGAGGTTGGGCTATGAGCACTTTAGACCAAGTTCGGAATAATTTGTATGATTGGTGTGACCTTGTATTAAATGGGGCAACAGTTACTATTGTAAAAGATAATGGGGCACCGGGTACACTTAATGGAAGCAGAATTTTACCTGCTTCTCTAGTTATTCCAATAGTACGAAGCCACCACAATGAAGGCACATTGGAAGGCAAACATATTGTTATTGGGTACACCCCAGACAAGGACAAACAATGTGGGCTTGATTTAATGGAGTTGGGTGTAAGCACAGATTATGATTTTGATACACCAGACGTTGAAGCTACTTATGCAACAGATACCCATATCAGTGAAAATGAAACATGGGTTGAAATAAGGGAAGTTAATGGTAGTGGTGGACTATTAAATATATTAAGAATGACATTACAACACCCAGTGGTACAAACTTTTTTCCGTTCTAAAAGTATGGCAGTACGGGGGTTTGAAGGTGGTATTTTATCAGTACCATATAAAACAGGTAATAGCTACCATGAAGAAAGTATGATGGTGGTTTATTTAGGAAGAAATGAAAATATAACATTTAATCAAGATTTTATTGCTGGTATAAGTGGGAACTATTATGGTTTGAGTGCACTTGGGGCAACAATAATATCTGGAACTTACACAACAGATCAGGAATAACAGGAGAACTGAAAAATGGCAGTTATTGACAAAATAATTCAATCCACCATTACAGGGGATTTGGCATTTCCAGCAGCAGCTGGTTTCGGTGTTGTTATACTCGTCAAACAGTTTGACGAATTTGACACAACGGTGCCCTTTCTTAATAATGAATCTCGCCACCGCTCATACGCTAGTATTGACGCAGTAATAGCAGACGGTTGGGGAAGTGATAGCGATGTATACGCAGCTGCATTGCGTTTATTTGCGCAAAACCCAAACCCAGGGGCATTCGTTCTTGGTAGAAAAGATTCTGGTGACGCTGGCTGGCCAGAAGCACTTGCAGCCGTGCATGCGGAATACAGTGGGTGGTATGGGCTTGCAATAGTAGAGGACACTGGGTGGACAGCTGCCACACGCAAAACTAACTTAAAAGCAATTGCTGACTGGGTTGAAACCAAAGAGCGCATTTTTGGGCACGCTACAGCGGATGAAGGTTGCATTAATTATACACGTGTTGCCAGTGCAGGTTACACCATAGGTGGTGCAGCAGGTGCGGTTGCCAATTGGGTGGCAATAGCAGATGGTTCTTTTGGTATATCTATTGATGGCGCAGCAGTTGCACAGATTACAGCATTAGATTTTTCAACACCAGTTGTTTCACTTGCAGAAATTGCAACCGTAATTGACACAGCATTAACAGGGGCAACATGTACTGTTGTTGGTACCCGTTTAAAAATTGCCAGTTCAACAGTTGATTCAACTAGTTCAATTACAATATCAGCCCCACTAGCTGGAACTGACATTACAACAGCAACCCTGTTTAATTTGGCTGGTGCAACAGTAGAACTTGGTTATGATGCAGGGAACACCCCTGGTACTGACGACCTTTTTACTTATTTTGGCGCTTTTGGTTTGGGAAGAACATTTTTGACCTATAACCCAAATGAGCAGGATGCACAGCACATTACACCAGCCACTGTTGAATGGGCTGCAATTGCGCAAATGGCAGAAGGATTTCCTTTTGAACCAGCAGAGCAAACATTTGCATTTAAAACATTAACAGGGGTATTACCTACTACAGTTGATGAAACAATAATGGATTTTGTTTTTGACCCAACAGGAACAACCCCACGCAGTGGTAACATATACACACGTGTGAAAGGGTTGAACATGACATGGAAAGGCCGTATGACAGACGGCACACCAATTGACGTTGTGCGTGGTACAGATTGGCTTAATGATTTAATACAAACCAAACTTTATACCCTATTAAAACGTTCTGCATCTGGACAACGTAAAGTTGCAGCAACCGATGGTGGCATAACTTTGGTAGAAAATGAATTACGTGCAGCATTAGAAGAAGCTTCAGTTTGGTTCATTGACGGGACTACTGTTGTATTAACAATACCAAAAATTGATGAAACAACTGCAAGTGACCGTGCAGATAGAAAACTTACTGGGCTTAATTGGAGCGCAAGGCTTCAGGGTGCTTTTGAAGAATTTGTTATACAAGGTGTGGTTTACCCATAACCGTAAAAGGAGTTAAAAAATGGCAACTGGAGAAGTTAGAACATACGATTTTAAAAATTACAAGCATGTTTGGGGTGGTGTCCCCATTACAGGCTTTGATGAGGAAGGTATTACAATTATCCGCCCAGATGATATGTTTGGGGCAAAAACAGGTTGTGAGGGAGAGCGTGAACGTGCTAACTTAAACAACTTTCATGTGCAAATTGTTATTAATTTATTTAAAACAAACCCATTAAATGGAATATTAAGTGGGCTGCATGAAGTTGATGCACGGTTGAACACAAGCAAACTGCCATGGTTGACAAAAGACCTTGACGGGTTAACAACTGTTGGTATTTTACGGGCATGGATTACAAAACAGGCAGAAATTTCATTGAAACGTGAAAGTGATGGCATGGTGTGGACATTCGACACAGGCCCAGCAGCAGTTTTTACAGGTGGTACATTGTTATAATTTAAATCAGGCAGGTGATTAAAATGGCATTAAATATACAAAAATACAAAATTGACGACAGGGAGTATACATATAGTTTACTCCAAGGTCGCAGCGTCATGAAGTGTGCTTGGAAATTGGGCACGCCCATGGTATCATTATTAAATGGCCCCGCACGAATGGCATGGGATTTATTCCAACAGCTAAAGAATGAGGGCATTTTAAGCAAAAAATTCGCACTCACAGAATTCATGACACTTGATATTGACATGAAACCAATAATTAATGATGCAACCACAGCTTTGAAAGAATTAACAAATTCTATTTCACCAGATGAACTCGTTGATTTATTATTGGTACTTTTTGAAGGCATGGCAGTTGATGCCCCAGGGCAACCAAATTTCAGAATTCAAACAGGGGAAGACTTTGACAAAGCTTTCATGGGGTGCCCACCAGACAAGATATTAATTTTGGCTATTGAGGTAATGCGGTATAATAGATTCCCTTTTTTGAGGGGGGTGACAGGCGATTTTGGCGCATGGCTGAACAAAATAAATACATTGAAAGAGGAATTACTGAACGGAGAATAATTGTAGATGGTTTCGGTGATGTTGGGGTATTAAATGATGAAATTAAAAGTGAATGGATGTTTTGGAGACCTTATAAATTGGGCAAAGTCACCCTGCACGATTATGAGACCATTACGTACCCCGAACTTTTAAAAATAAATGCATTACTAGACATGGATGAGGCTTATAAATTAGCAGATGAGGGCAAAAGAGCCTTCGCTGCAGATTTAGAAAGACTAAAAAATATAGCAACAGGTTAAAAAATGATAATACGCGAACTGCTCACAAAATTTGGTATCTCAGTTGACAAGGCTAAACTTGACAAGTGGGACAAAAATATTGATAATTCACGTAAAGGACTTTCTAAACTTGACGATAAATACCAAAAGTTCGCAACACACACCAAAATGAAAATAGGCCAGGGGCTTGAATCCATGGTTGGAAAAATGAATGGGTTTAATGCCCGCATTGAACAAAGTTTTGGTGGTGTTTTGCGCCCAATGCGTGAAATGGCAAATCAAATACCATTGGTGGGTTCTTTACTCAGTGGACTTACACCAGTGGCTATTGCAACAGGTTTGGCTATTTTTGGTATTGTAAAAGCAATTCAAGGCATAAGTGCAGCAACGAGAAAGTTCATTGATTTTGAATCTGGTATGAAAAGTGTACAGCGTGTTACATTAGCTTCTGCTGATGACATGGGAAAACTTGAAAAAGCAGCACTCAAAGCTGGTGAAGCGAGTATTTTCACAGTAAGCCAAGCAGCGGAAGCTGAAAAGTTCCTTGCACAGGCAGGTTTAAAAGTTGACGAGGTTATTGGCGCATTACCTGGTACATTACAACTTGCTGCTGCTGCTAATATAGACCTTGGGCGTGCTGCTGATATTGCAACCGACATAATGAGTGCACAAGGTATTGCAGTTACAGGGTTAACCCGTATAAATGACATGCTTGTTAAAAGCGCCACATTAGCCACTACAACAGTTGAAGGTTTGGGGTCTGGATTTGCCACAGTAGGTGTAGAAGCCAAATTAGCAGGCATTGAAATTGAAACATTAGGGGCAGCCTTGGGCATTCAGGCAAGTGCTGGGCAGAAAAATGAATTAGGTGGTACCTTATTCAGGAACATGATCAATGAATTAAAAAGTAAAAAAGTAAAAAAGGCAATGGCAAAAGCCGGTGTCAATATTGCCAATTATCTTAATGAAGCTACTGGCAAATTTACAAACTTTGAAGGGCTTATTGCAAAACTAGGGGAACTTGATGAAGTTGCTCTAAATACATTTGTAGGTGGTGGTTTTGACCAATCAAGCAGGGGCAAACGTGCACTTTTAGCATTAGTAAGTTCTTCAGATAAATTTATTGCAAATTTAGCAGAAATAAGGGCATCAAGTGGCATTGCAGCACAGGCATCAGAAGTAGCATTCCAAGGGCTTGGTGGGCAGATAGCCTTATTTAAATCTAAAATGGAAACTGCAATGATAAGCTTCATGAAAGATTCAGGGCTTGCAGGTATATTTGAGGATGTGGTGGCAATTGCAGTACAATTATTGCCACCACTAGTTAAAGGGCTTGGTGTACTTTTGAGCCCACTTGGTGCTATTGTAAAAGGGTTTACTTCGTTATTGAGGTTTGCTTCTGTAATTATAGGTGGTGTTGCAAAACCAATTATAAACACAGCTTCAAAATTAATCGACATAATTAAAATATTTTTAGCACCATTAACAACTATAATTGGCAGGGTGCTTTCAGGCGCTGAAAAGTTTTTTGGTGTAATGGGTGACGTGGAAGACGGCCCAATGTCGGGTCTGCTTGGGTTACTAGAAAAATGGGCAAAGGGTTGGAGCGATTGGGCGCATGGGATACTCAAAGAAATGAACCCATTTTTGGAAGTAATGGACATTTTGCTTAATGTGTTTTTATTGCGCTTGCCTGGGGCTGCTGAAAAGTTTAATGCAGCACTTAATAAATTAGCAGAAAATAGTTTGTTTTTTAAAGTTGTTAAATTTTTGGTTGGTGACATAGATGCGGGGGACAATAAAAAGGAAGAAGGAAGTGCAGGTGCAGCACTTGGAATAAATACCAACAAAATTAAACGAATATTTGACCCAGAAAATGTTGGTAATACACTTGCACAAATGTTCCCCAATGCAGCTTCTGCAACAAATTCAATTGGGGAATCACTTACTTCTGGTTTAGAGTATATCGGTGGGCTATTTTCAGGGCCAACAGGCAATGTTGGAGGGCCAATTGGGGCACCAATACCAGCATTTGCTGGTATGCCAAGCAGCACCAACAATACTACAAATACAAATAGCAGACAAATACATATTGGTGAAATAAAAACTGATGTAATTATTGGTGGAACCGATGCGGAACCAGCAGAAATTGCAACACAAATTAATGATAAAATTGCTGCCCAATTAAATGATTTATTACAGGAGCACGAATAATGGCTTTATCTGCTGCTACACTATTGGCAATACCGCAGACAATGTTTGCTGGCCGTAACCGTAAAAAAACTATTGATTCTATTGAATCAGGTAAAACATTGATTAAATGGGACATGCTACTGGAAGAAAGCCATGGGTGGGAAGTTAGGCCAACCACACACCCGGTTGAAGATGGTGCACCATTCACAGACCATGTTGAAAAATTATTACGTAAAGGTGGCATGGTTGGTTATATCACCAATTTTGGGTTGACACGTGGCCCATTTTCAATTGGTTCTGATTTACCAAATGCAAGCACAACTGGTTCAGAAAAAACACAAAGTGAAAATGCTGCACAGGCAACATTTGACGCCCTTGAAAACTACAGGGAAAATGTTGAACCTGTTACAATTGTAACAGGGTTAAAAGTATACAAAAATTATGTAATAACCAGTGTAAAAGCAAAACGTGACGGGACAACAGGAGAAGAGCAGGGTTTTGCTATCACATTTCAGGAATTCAAAACAGTACAACTTAAAGAAGCCAATATTGAAACAACACAAGTAAAAAGACCAAATTCAGAAGAATTAAAAAGCAGCAAAGATGCACAACGCAGAAGCCCCAATGCTAATGGGGGGGAACAAAAGCCCGTTAGGTTTTTAAGTAGTGACTACGGTGGTGAATATAGTACACCTGTTGGCAACGCATTTTTTGGGGGTTGATAATGTATCGTATAAATGTATTACCATTAGTTAGTGCCGATTTTACAATTAATTTTTTAGTAGAAAACACCAGGGTGAAAATAAGGTTTATGTGGGACACCCTAATTGAGTACTGGGTAGTTAATGAATATTTAGAGCCAGACACGGGTAAACGCTTTACAGGTGTAAAAGTCATTCCACAGTACCCTATAACTGAAAATGTACCCACAACATTACAGGGGGCTTTGATGGTTGGTAAAACGAATAATAACATGGGCACCTATATTAATTATGATGATTTTGGTAATGGCTGGGATTTATTTTATTTAAGCCCAACAGAATATGCAGAATGGAAGGTACTAAGTGGCCTTTAATCGGAAAGCATCTTTGAAAGCTGGTGATTTGAACCAGGCACTGTTGATAAGTGATTTGCATTTTAAGTTTGAAGTTAATCGTGACAGGCAATTTAAGGCAAATAATGCAACAATACGGGTGTATAATCCAAGCCAAAGTACCATCAATAATGTATTACAAAAAGGCAAAAGCATTGTAATAGAAGCAGGGTATGAAGATGAAGGCACTGGTGTTATTTATATCGGCCAAATAACAACAAGCACCCCAGGGCGTGAAGGCCCAGACACAGTATTGGATATAGTTTCAAATAGTTTGCAGGGAACTTCTGAGGATTTGGCATCAACTATAATTTCATTATCTTACAAAAAAGAAACAGAAGTTATAAGTGTATTAAAAAACCTAGCAACTATTATGAATTTGGCACCCTATGGTTTAGAACATGCCTCTGGTGTGGCATTAAAAAATGGGTATGTTTTTACTGGTGCACCAAAATCAGCACTTGATTATTGCGCAGATATTATAAAAAAAGAAGGTTTGATTATTTTTATTGACAATGAATCTTTAATAGTATCACCAGAAGTTGACCCACCAGAAGTTGGTGTTACAGATTTAAGGGTGGAAACAGGTTTATTGCAAGCAAAAAAATTAAATAGTACAAAAGATAAAGGCAAAGCGGAAGAAAACAAATTGGCAAATAAAATAACATTTGTATCTATTTTAAACCAACAAATAGGGCCAAATAGGCATATACAGGTTGACAACGGGCGGGACATAAATGGTTTGTATGTTGTGGATAAATGCACTTTTACAGGGGCTAATTTTGGCGCAAGCCAATTCACTGTAAAGGGCGAAGCAATAGGGGCTTTGTAATGGAACAAGAACGCGAAACAATGGCTGGGGCAATACCAACCTTCATAAAAAGAATGATGTATAATTTGCATGTGTTTTTGCCTGCCAAAATAGAAAGCTATGATATTGGAACAAAACGGGCAAAAGTAACACCATTGCTTAAATATGTAAATCACAAAGGGCAAGAAATAGATTTGGGCAGTATAGAAGATGTGCCTGTTGGTTTTATGGGTGGGAAAAGCCTTGTTATTGACATTGAATACCAAGCTGGTGATAATGTATTGGTTGGGTTTACAGACTATGGTATAGGAGGGTATAAAGCAAGTGATGGGGCTTCCGTACCATCACCAGACGATAATGCTGCACACATGCTTACAAATGCGGTTGTTGTGTGCGGTTTGCAACCAGATGGTGTTGACTTAAGCGCAGCACCTAAAATTGAAATTTTAGCAGACGGTAATATAATTTTTACAAACAATGATGCAGCTATACGATTAAATGCAGGTGGTAAAATAGGAATTGCTGGTGTGTCTGAAGAATTAATATCACTTTTGTCAGAGTTTTTGCAAACACTTTCTACCGCAAAGATTATTACTGGAATTGGCCCACAACCATTTTTTCCACAATCAATTACTGATTTTTTAGCATTAAAAACACGCTTGGACACACTGAAGGAGTAAAATAATGGCTATAAGTAAAGTTACATGCGCCAATGAAATGCTCACAGCTTTTGAGAATGCTGGCAAATTGACAGGCATGAATGCAGCAACTAAAGCAACCTTAAGAAACGATTGGGAATTTTTTATTGGTGTTATTTTTGACCATATAGTTACTAACATGGTTGTTACTGCCGCCCTAGATACAAGTTTAAATACTATATTTAGTAGTGGGGCACCTGCCCCAACTGACGGTGGTGCTGCATTACAAACAGCATGGAAAGCCGCAACAGTTGGTGGCACTGCGGATGGTTCAACTGGTGGGGTATCTTAGGTGAGAAATTTAAAAGTAGACCAAACGACTGGTGATTTATTTAAACGCGGTAATAATTTTGCCCGTGTAATTGATGTAGCACCTACCAATTTAGAAGCATTGGCACAAAATATAAATGTGTTCCTTAAAACAAATGAAACTGAAATTTTTATTGACCCAACAATAGGCATTCCCTGGCTTTATTTGATGACCAATAAAAGTTTTGACATTGATTTTAAAAATGCAATTATAAGAGAGGCTGTACTTTCAAGGCCGTTTGTTCAAAGTATTACAAGTTACACCAGCCAATATATTGGGGAAGGGTACCTGCGCAGATTAGTTGTTACAATGGAAATAAAAGCAGCAGCAGGTATTTTCAAAGCTGGGACAGAATTCCCACAGGAGGCATAAAATGGGAGAAATGACAACAGATGGGTACAGAAAAGAAAGTTTTGGAGAGTGGCTTGAAGTTTCAGAAACTTATATAAAAGGGCTTGAAGGAAATGATGTGGACTTAGACCCTGCGGGGCCTTGGGGGCATATTGCCGCAATATTTGCCCGCCTGGCAAATACTAATGACGATGTGCAGGAAAGTATATATTGGACGCGTGACCCTGATAATGCCACAGGTGTGAGTGCGACCAAACTTTCTGGTGAAACTGGAACTTATAGAAGACCAGCCACTTTTGGTGTTGCAAGCAATGTATTGCTTAAGGGCACTGAGGGTACTGTAATTGCTGCTAGTTCTAAGTTAACCCAAGGCCCAGATTTTTTGCCACCAGCAGGGCTTGAATTTTTATCAACTGTGCCAATCACCATAACAAAAACAGCATGTCGGAAACTTGTACTTGAAGCCGATGAAAACAGTGGTGCAGGATTTGTATATACTATTACAATTGATTCAACGCCTTACACCTACACAACAGGTGTTGGGGAAGACCAAGAAGATGCCATTGATGATATAATAACACAATTGCCCTCATCTTCGTATACAGGCACAAAAATTGACACAAAAACTATTGAAATTGTTAGTGTTTTAGATATGAATATAAGTTGGTCTGTTACCTTTACAAAAAAGGAACTTTGGGCAGCTGGTAATTTTGTTGCAAACCAAACTGGGCCAATACCAATACCAATAAATTCACTAACTGTTATTATTTCAACAACTGCTGGCTGGCAGACTGCAATAAACCCAGTTGCGGGTGTGCCGGGTGAAAATGAAGAAACAGATGCAGAATTGCTAGTGCGCAGAAAAATAGAATTGATTAAGGGGAAGGCCACAGAATCCGCAATGCAAACCGAATTGATTAAAGTTGATAATGTTTCAAGTGTTTCAGTTATTAGTAACAGGACGGATGCAACCGTTGACGGGCAACCAAAAAAATCAGTTGAATCAATTATTGCAGGTGGGGACGACGATGACGTTGCACAGGCAATATATGAAAATATAGCTGCTGGCATGGAACCTTTTGGGCGTGGTGGGCATAGTGGCACAGCAACAGACCCAAGCAATGGGCAAAGTTTCACTATATTGTTCAGCAGACCAACAACAACTTATGCGCATATACGCTATACACGTATTGCAAACCCTGAACAAGTGTACCCATCAGACGGTGATACACAAGTGAAAGAAGCCACTGCTGCTTTTGCAACTTCGCGTTATCAACTTGGTGACGATTTAGTAAAAACAGAGTTTGCAATACCATTCTATAGTGTGCCAGGCAGCATTATGACAAAAATAGAATATGCAATAACAGCAGCCCCAGGTGATACCCCATCTTGGGTTGAAACTGACACATTAGCAGTTGGCCCAAGTGAAGTTGCTGCGTTCGACACATCACGTATTTTCATAATTTAAGGTTTTTATAATGGCAGCAGAATTAGAAATATTTGATAATGGTGAAATTGCAAATGAAATGCTTTCCAGCCAATTTCAAAAACCTGAATTCCAAAAAATAGCAGCATTCATAGGTTTAATGTTTGACAGAATGAATTTACCAAATTTCCAAATCAGAGACGGCTTTTGGATACAAGATGCTGTTGACATGGAATTAACAATACTCGGTAAAGTATGGAATGTGTACCGCAGCGGCAAATCAGATGCAGCATTACGGGCTGAAATATTAATTGCTGCAGGTAGAACCAGTAGTGGAACAATGCCAGAAATATTAAGTGCTTTATTGACACAATTTGGTGCAACCTATGCTGAAGGGTATTGGATGTATGGCATTGGGCGTGAAGCTGAGTATTATGTGATAACAGACGCAACTATAACACAACTCGAATTAGAGCGCATAAGTGCTGCGGGAGTTGGTGTTAGTTTTGGAGATTATATTATTGGCAATGACGGTATAAATTTAATAGGGAACGATGGTGAATATTTATCATCTGTTGGGTAAGGAGTAAAAAATGAGTAAAACCATAAGAGAATATACAGAAGCGGCCACCTTACTGGAAACTGATGCACTGTATTTGACACAAAGCACTGCATCGGGGGCAAGTAGGCATATTCTTGCAAGTAATGGGTTGTTGGCAAAATATGTTACAGCCTCGTCCACCTCAGCTATAGATTTAAGTACTTATGGTGGTGATGTTAATATAATGGCAACAGGAACTATTACACTTACTTTGAGTAGTTTTTTGCCCGTTGGTAAAAGTTTAAAAGTGCTTAATATTGGTTCTGGTGTTGTTACCTTGGCTGGGGCTATTGTTGCAACTATGCGACCACAACGTGTTAATGAATCTGTGTCAACAGGTGCTGCAATGCAGGCTGTGAACTTAGTCTCAGAGGTTGGTGGGGTAATAAGTTGTGGCCCAATAAACTGTACCACACTTGATGCTACCGGTGCAGTTGGTATTGATGGTAATTTTGATATTGCTACTAATAAATTTACAGTAGTGGCAGCGACTGGTGTTACTACAGCAGCAGGGTTGTTTCATGCTAATGCCGGTATTGACTCCCTTTCTGATATTACATCCACGGGAAACTTTGAAACCGGTAAAACCATTATTTCTGGCTCTACTGGTACAGCGGGTAGCCTGACAATTAGGCGTGCTTCTGATGGGGCAAATGCTGGGGGTTTGTTCCTTTCTGGTAATGATGTTGTAGTTGAGTCGTTGATAGCTGGATCTGATTTACAACTTAAAGGACTTACTGATGTTACATTTTATTCAGGTGGTGTACAGACAGCAGTATTAAACTCTGCTGGCACCATGTCACTTGGTAATACTGCACCAAAAACTTGGGACACCGCACAAGTGGCTCTCCAACTTGGTAAAGGGGCTGCGATTGCAGCTGGAAATGCATCTTCTACCTTATTTATAATGAATCATATATATACAGATGGTTCAAACTGGAGATTTTTAGGGTCTGATTCAAAATATGGGTCGTTATGCTCCTACAATAATGGAACTTATTATTGGAGTGCAACCACTACAGCAGGTACCGATGGTAATGTAGCAACATTAGCTGAACGTATGCAATTAACACAATCTGGTGTATTATCAGTTGGTAATACTGCACCTAAAATTTGGGCAGGAACAACTGCAAAACCATTACAGATTGGTATGGGGACATCTATTCTGGCAGAGTCAGCAAGTTCGTTCAGCTATATTAACACTCATTTATATTATAGTACTGGTTGGAAATTTTTAGGCTCAGATGCAGTATATGGCTGTAGTTATACGCAATACAATGGTATTCACAGCTGGGTAACAACTACAGCACAAGGAACAGATGGCGGTGTGGCTACCCTCATTAATCAAATGCGTTTACTGCAATCAGGGGAGTTGTTATTAGGAACTGACACATCTTTTGGTAGTGCAGCAACCAAACAGGTTATTTATAATGGGGCAACTACTGGATCGTATACAGCATATCAAACCTTAGCAACAGGTACAGGTATTGGGAATGGGTGCCTGTTTGGGTACGATGACACCGCTGGTGCCACAATAAACAATTATGAAAACACTGGGTTCAGAGTTATAACTAATAATCTACTTAGATTAACTATATCAGCTACTGGCTTTGTTGATATATCTTCTTCAATTGCTGGTAATTACATATCAACAATAACAAATAGTAGTGCCACTGGTGTGGGTGTATTAGTTACAGTAAGTAATTCAACAAGCAACCTAATATTAGCTGCACAAAGTTCATTAGGTACTATTTTTAAAGCACAGGCGAACGGTTTAGTGTATATGCCAACATCCTATGCGACAACAATAACAGCATCACCACGGGCAATGTATATAGATAGTGCGGGTAAAGTTGGCACACTAACCTCAACTGGCAGGGCTAAAACAAATATAGTATATGGTATAAATACAGATTGGATTCATGACTTGAAGACAGTTGAATTTGAATACAGAAAACAGAGCATAAATAGCACACCAACAAACCCAGAATGGTTAAATGAAGGCACAGGCGAAAAAACATTGGGTTTAATAGCAGAGGACGTTGAATTAGTCAGACCAGACCTCGTTATTCATGATGAAAAAGAACCAGAAAAATTGTT
>Ga0307379_10000471_pt1 | contig 68121 bp, 62 predicted proteins | sample UN2MG_FD_202237 | JGI IMG/M metagenome (GOLD analysis project Ga0307379, IMG submission 202237) | Soil microbial communities from Risofladan, Vaasa, Finland - UN-2 | ecosystem: Environmental > Terrestrial > Soil > Coastal area > Acid sulfate soil | place: Finland: Risofladan, Vaasa | collected... | reverse complement strand
CACCAGACTGGATGGCTGGGGCGGCAGGATTCGAACCTGCGAATGCCGGTACCAAAAACCGGTGCCTTAGACCGCTTGGCCACGCCCCAACGCTGGTCAGCATGTAAGGCTTTCAGGCCGCATCCGCAACATTGGCGCGATACCAGTCATACGTGCTGGCAAGCCCCTCGCGCAGACCCGTCTTCGCGCACCAGCCGAGCGCGGCAAGCCGTGTGCCGTCCATTATCTTGCGCGGCGTGCCGTCGGGCTTTGCGGCGTCGAACCGCAGCTCGCCATCGATCCCCACCACCTCCATGACGAGCCGGGCCAGATCCTTGATCGCGATCTCCTCGCCCGAGCCGACATTGAGATGCTCGTAGCCCGAATAGCTCTGCATCAAAAAGACCAGCGCGTCGGCGGCATCGTCCACATAGAGAAACTCGCGAAGCGGTGTGCCGCTGCCCCACACCTCCAGCGTACTGCGCTTGGCGGCCTTGGCCTCGTGGGCCTTGCGCATGAGGGCCGCCGCGGCATGCGAGGTTTCCAGGTCGAAATTATCGCCCGGCCCGTAGAGATTGGTCGGCATCGCCGAGATGAAGTCGCAGCCATACTGCTTGCGGTACGCCTGCGCCAGCTTGATGCCGGCGATCTTGGCGACGGCATACCATTGGTTGGTCGGCTCCAGCGGCCCGGTCAGCAGCGCCTCCTCGCGCATCGGCTGGTCGGCCTCGCGCGGATAGATGCAGGACGAGCCGAGAAAGAGCAGCTTGGCAACGCCGCTCTTCCAGGCGCCGCGGATGACGTTCGCCTCGATCGCCAGATTGTCGTAGAGAAAATCGGCCGGATAGCTGTCATTGGCGAGGATGCCGCCGACATGCGCCGCGGCGAGAAAGACCGCCTCGGGCTTGGTCGTCGCCATCCAGTCCTCGACCTGCGCCTGGCGCGTGAGGTCGAGCGTCTCGCGACCGACGGTCAGAATATCGCAGCCCTCGCGCTCCAGCCGGCGCATGATCGCCGCGCCCACCATGCCGCGGTGGCCGGCAACCCAAACCAGCCGGCCCGATAGCGAAAAGCCAGGTTCAGCCGGCTTTTTCGTCACACGTTCATCCACTGTGGTCATCCACTGCGGTCATACCGGTCGGGCTCTCTGGCGACGACGCGCAGATCCTCGTCGACCATCTCGCTCACCAGCTCGGCAAAGCTCGTCTTGTGGGACCAGCCGAGCTTCTCGCGGGCCTTGGTGGGATCGCCCAGAAGATGGGGCACCTCGGTCGGCCGGTAATAGCGCGGATCGATCTCGACAAGCACCGCGCCGCTGCCAGCGTCGACCCCCGTCTCGCCGGTGCCTTCGCCGCGCCAGTCCAGCGTGCGGCCGATATGGGCGAAGGCGCGTTCGACGAACTCGCGCACCGTATGGCACTCGCCGGTCGCCAGCACATAGTCGTCCGCTTCGTCCTGGGCAACGATGCGCCACATGCCCTCGACATAGTCGCGCGCGTGACCCCAGTCGCGTTCGGCGTCGAGATTGCCGAGATAGAGCTTGTCCTGGAAGCCGAGCTTGATACCGGCGACCGCACGGCTGATCTTGCGGGTCACGAAGGTTTCGCCGCGCGTCGGGCCCTCATGATTGAAAAGAATGCCGTTGGATGCGTGCAGCCCGTAAGCTTCGCGATAGTTGACGGTGGTCCAGTAGGCATAGAGCTTTGCCGCGGCATAGGGGCTGCGCGGGCGAAACGGCGTGGTCTCGCTCTGCGGGCTTTCCGCCGCCAGCCCGTAGAGCTCGCTGGTCGAGGCCTGATAGAAGCGGACCGTATTGTCGAGCTTCAGGATCCGGATGGCCTCCAGCAGGCGCAGCGTGCCCAGCGCATCGGCGTTGGCGGTGTATTCCGGCGTCTCGAAACTCACCTGAACATGGCTTTGCGCAGCGAGGTTGTAGATCTCGGTCGGGTTCGTCTCCTGCACCAGGCGGATGAGGTTCGTGGCATCCGTCATGTCGCCGTAATGCATGAAAAAACGCACCCCTTTTTCGTGGGGATCGCGATAAAGGTGGTCGACGCGCGCGGTGTTGAAAGACGACGAACGGCGTTTTACGCCATGGACCACATAGCCTTTGTCGAGTAGAAACTCGGCGAGATAGGCACCGTCTTGGCCCGTGATGCCGGTGATCAGCGCGGTGTTTTCGGTCATGGGTGCTTGGATTTGGTTGCGTGTTTGTGAACAGCGGAATATCGCAAATTGGTACCACAACGGGCGGCGACGAACGCCAAACATTTCGAGCGCAGCGACTTAGTCGCGCCCGCGCGGCGGCACCAGACGAAATGCAGGCGCATTTTGCGTTCGATCAAACGCTAACCGGTCTGTGACGTTACGATGAAGGATGATAGTATGAGCCGTATTCCAGCGGCGGAAATCGATCGGCAAGCATGAACTCTATCCACCACGGCTGGAGCCTGGATGAAATCGCGCCGGAGGCTCGGCGGGCTGCCGAGCGCGCGGCCGAGGCCGCCGGCATGCCGCTGGAAATTTGGCTGAACCAGTTGATCAAATATGTCAGCGCGATGGAGTTGAGCGGCAAGGGCCCGGCCCGCGCCCGCGCGATCGACGAGACGATCAAGCGCGCCGCCGCCGAGCAGGCCCGGATGGGCCCGGTCGACGGCCCGGCGGATGGCGGCCCGGAGGCGCCGATGATGCTGGAAGCCGCACCGACCGAATACCCGACCACGCTGCCGGCGGAAGTGCTGGAGCCCAATCGCTTCGCCGAAGAGCAGCCCGGCGAGCGCGATATCGAGCAGGCGATCGGTGAATGGCGGAAATCGGGCGCGCTGGCGCCGCTCGTGGTTCGACCCGATACGCGCCGGCCCGGCCATTACGAGATCGTCAACGGCATGGAGCGCTGGCACGCAGCCAACCGCCTGCATATGCGGCGCATCCCCGTGACCGTCCGTGAGTTGACCGACGAAGAGGTGCTGCGCGCCACGCTCATACAAAAGCTCGCGCTCAAAAGCCTGCCGCCGCTCGACGAAGCACAGATCTACCAACGCCTCATGGAAGAAACCGGCCTCAGCGTCGCCGCGCTCTCGGACGTGATCGGCCGCGCGCCGACCCATGTCGCAACCGCGCTTCAATTGCTCGACCTGCCCCAGCCGGTGCGCGAGATGATCAACAACGGCGAGCTCTCGGTGCTGCATGCGCGCACGCTCCTCGGTGCGGCCGATCCGGAACCGGCAGCGCGCGAAGTGGTGAAACGCCGCCTCGACATATATCAGACAGAGCAACTCGTCCGCGCCTCGCATGGCGCCCTGACCCCACCGCCGCGGCGGCCGCCCGAGAAGCCGGAAGCGCCGGAAGCCATTGCCGATGCGCCGCCAGCCGATGCGCCGCCAGCCGATACCGCGGCGAGACCCGCGGAAGCGCCGTTCACAACTGCGGCGCCGAATACGCCGCTCACAGCTACTGTGGCGGAAGCGGCGCCAATGGAGACTGCGACGGATGCGCCGCTGATGGAGAGCACACCGAACGCCCCGCTTGCAGCGAGCACGGGCAACGCCGCCGACCTGACCCGGCCGGACCCCATCTTCGCGGATACAGGTCTCGCCGGCGAATTGCCCGAGCCGACCGAACAAGCGCCCTACATTGCGGACGCGCCCGCAATTGACGAGCCGGGCGCAGAGGACGCGCAGCCAGAGTCGTGGGAATTTGCCGCCGCCGAAGCGGACGCCGCAGCCGATGCGCCTGAAACCGCTCCGCCAATGCTTCTTGGAGCCGAGGATAGCGTGGGAAGCGGAATATTCGCCTCCACCAGCGGTGACGGCAATGCGGATGCGCTGATCGAGGCCAGTCCGGCGATAGACAGTCCCGCAAGCGAAGTCCTCACCATGGACAATCGCAAGGCAGACAGCGGCGAGAGGAATGAATCCGTGCCTGGCGACGCGGCGGCGCCGTTCGTCGCGGCCACAAAAAACCTCTACCCCGAACCGGCCGCCGACGAAAACGCGCCGCCGCAGGCGACCGAGCCGGACGCGTTCGCCGCAGACACCACCGGCGACAGCCTGGCAGCGGAGGCGGTCGACGAGCCTGGTTCAGTACGCGGTGCCAACGGCCGGGATGGGCCGCTGGATGCCGCCGAGCCCGCTGATACCGTGGTCGACGACAGCACGCGAATGGTCGAGACCCATCTTTCCACCCTGCTCGGGCTCAAGGTTTCGATCGCGGAGCGGAATCAGGACGACGGCGTGCTGTCGATCCATTATAACAGCGAGAATGAGCTGACCGACCTCGTCTCGCGGCTCAATCGGATGCCGACCGGGAGGCGCGCGGAGTGAGGCGCAAAACCGTTGCAATACGCCGCTTCGCCACTAGTTTTGGGGATGACGCCGACGCTACGGGGGTATTATGGCCCTAGGAAACGAGCCGGGTGGGCAGCTCGATCAGCAACGGACGGCTCGGATGGAGCACAATCAGGATCCCACATTCAGCGGTATTCACCCCGAAGCCAAGGCCGCGGCGGAAGCCGCCGCAAGCGCCGCCGGGCTGACGGTCGAGGAATGGATCAGCCGCACGATCCTGAACATCGCGCGTGGCAGCGCGGCTATGGTTGGACCGGTTGGCGCCGGCAGTCCGGGGGCGCCGCCGGCGGTCACCGTGCCCAATCAGAAATCGGTCACCAAGGCGGCCCGGGCGGCCGGCATGCCCGTCGAGGAATGGCTGAGCCGGGCGGTGTTGGATTCGCTCGCCACCAGCAGCCTTGAGGGCACCGGCGCGCAGGCTGCCCGGACCAACAATACTCCCAGCGCCAGCGCGGCACCGGCAGAACCGCTGCCAGCGCCGCCTACTTTAATGCCGACGACAATACCGGCGGCGCCGCCAACGTTGAGCCACCCAAAACCTGCAGCCGCCGCGACGCCGTATGGCTTCGTCGCCGAGCCGGCCGGCTCCGAAGGCACCGCCTTTTTTGAGCGCGGCCGCGATCTGACTGACCTCCCCCAGCCGGTGGCCATCCCCAAGGAACCGTCTGCGTGGAAAGCGACGTCGGCGGCGAAAGCGGAAATCGAAAACGCGGTTGTGGGTTTCGATCCCTCGGGCCTCGATGCGCTGCAATTGACCGAGGCCTTGAGCAGCCCGCCGGAAATTGCAAAGCCGGGCAGCTCCATAGCCAAGCTCGCAATCGGCGCCGGGCTTGGCTTGCTGGTGCCGCTGGCGATCGCCATCTGGGTAGTGCCGCTGGTCGTGAAGACACAGCCGGCGGCGGATGGCCAGTCCGACGTCGCCGCCGCGCTGCCGAAAAGCGCGGTCAAACCGGCCGCCAAAGCCGGCGCGACGGGCGGCGGCCGGCAGGCGACAAAACCTGCTTTGCCCAAGATCGATGCGAGCCTACCGCCGCCGACCAAGGACACGACAGCGCTGCCCGAACCGGCCGCCAAGCACGTCGCCTGGTATATGCGGGCAGCCGAGCTTGGAAACACCAAGGCGCAGATGACGCTGGCCGGGCTCTATCTGCGCGGCGAAGGGATCGCGCAGGACCGCGCCAAAGCCGCGGATATCTATCGCAAAGCGGCGGTCGACGGCAACGAGCCAGGTGGCCAGTACGCGCTGGGCGTGATGCTCGAGCGCGGCGACGGCGTGAAGCAGGACGATATCGAGGCCCTGTTATGGTATCGCCGCGCCGCCGCGGCCGGCCATCCGCTGGCGATGTATCGGGCCGGCCTCGTGCATCTCACCAGCAAGCGCGTGCCGCGCGACTACGCCCGGGCGCAGGAATATTTCCAGACCGCGGCACGGCGCGGCGTTCCGGCTGCCTCCTACCAGCTTGGCCTTATCCACGAGCAGGGCCTCGGTACCGCCAAAAGCAAGGCGCTCGCCTTCGACCACTTCGCGCGCGCCAGCGCGGACGGCTACAAACCCGCCATCGCGGCGCTTGCCAGGCTGACGGGCCAGCTCTCCGACGAGGACATCATCCGCTCGCAGGCGCTTCCCGTGCCGGCGGAAAGGCATCTGGCCTGGTACGCCAAGGCTTCAAAGCTTGGCAAAACCAAGGCGCAACTGGCGCTCGCCAAGCTTTATTTGCGCGGCCAGGGCGTCGACCGCGACTTCGCCAAGGCCGCTGCCCTGTTCCGCGACGCTGCCGCGCGCGGCCGCGATGCCGACGCGCAATACGCGCTGGCGGTGATGCTCGAGCAGGGCATGGGCACCGCCAAGAACCAGAACGAGGCGCTCGCCTGGTACCGCCGCGCGGCCAAGACCGGGCATTCGCGCGCGCTGTTGAACCTTGGTTTCGCTTACGTGCGCGGCGTCGGCGTGCCGCAGGACTATAAGCGCGCGCGCGAATATTTCGAGCTGGCCGCGGCCAAGAACCTCGCCGAAGCGCAATACAATCTGGGGCTCATCTACGAACACGGGCTCGGCATCGACAAGGACGTGCCGATGGCCTTCAAATGGTACAGCCTTGCCGTCGCCAACCAGAACGCCCCGGCCGGCAAGGCGCTCGACCGCCTGATCCCGCGGATGAGCGCCGGCGAGATCGCTCGCGCCAAACAGCTGCTGACCCAGCGGAATTAGTCGGTCACGCGCCGAGCGACGTTACCAACCGCTCATTCCCCACATTCGGCTTCGATCGCGCGCTGACGTGGGTATCGGCTTGCCTGGTTGCCCGTGATACCCCAACATTCAGTCAAACAGGGAGGAAACCATGCAGCGAAGCACCGATCGCATTCTCGTCAGCCATGTCGGCAGCCTGCCGCGGCCGCATGATCTTTTGGACATGATGAAGGCGCGACTGACCGGCGAGGGCACGCCGGTCGACGAAGATGCCTATCAGCAGCGGGTCACGCGCGCGATCGGCGACATCGTCAAGAAGCAAGCCGAGTGCGGCATCGATATCGTGACCGACGGGGAGATCTCGAAAGCCGGCTTCTTCGTCTACGTTCAGGAGCGCCTCGCCGGCTTCGAGCCGCGCCCGGCGGACAAATACGCGCTCTACACAGCCGAGCGTGAGGCCTTCCCTGAGTATTACGAGGAGTACTTCGCCCGGGCGATGCTCGGCGGCATGATCGCGCCGATCGTCAAGATCTTCGCCGTCGAGCCGATCCGTTATGTCGGTGAGGCGGCGTTGAAGCGGGACCTTGCGAATTTACGCGCCGCGGTCGATGCGTCCGGCTGCGCCGGTGCCTTCGTGCCCTCGACCGCGCCCAGCGGGGTTGGCTTCAACGCGTATTACAAGGACGACGAGGCGTTCTTCAACGCCCTCGGCGAGGCGTTGAGTGTCGAATACAAGGCGATCGTGGATGCCGGCTTTGACGTGCAGGTCGACGATCCGTTCCTCTCCGACATCTTTGCCGACCCGGCGCTCGACGAAAAACAACGCATCCGCAAGGCCGACATCTTCGTTGAGAGCGTCAACACCGCGCTAAAAGGCATTCCCGAGGAGAACATCCGCTTCCACACCTGCTACGGCATCAACGAGGGCCCACGTATCTTCGAGCCGCAACTCGGCGAGGTGATCGAGCACATCTACCGCATCAACGCCTCGGTCTATTCCTTCGAGGCCGCCAACCCGCGCCACGAGCACGATTATCACGTCTTCGAGACGAACAAGCTGCCCGACGGCAAGGCGATCATGCCGGGCGTCATCACCCATGCCAGCAATATTGTCGAGCATCCCGAGCTGATCGCCGAGTGGCTGGTGCGTTTCGCCGGCCTCGTCGGCCGCGAGAACGTGATCGCCGGCGCCGATTGCGGCTTTTCCTCGCAAGCCTGCTACAAGACCGAGGTGCATCCTACGGTCATCTGGGCCAAGTTCGAGGCCATGGCCGAAGGCGCGCGGATCGCCAGCGACAAGCTGTGGGGGTAGGGGGATAGGTCGCGACTCGTAGCGACCGGCGTTTCCGTCAACTCCCTCCCCCTCAAGGGGGGAGGGGAAGAAGCGAGAGCGTTGGCGGGCCTGCTCGTATGTCATGGCGGCCCCGAGCCCTACTCCATCTTGAACAGTTTCGCCGAATTGGTGCGGCCGATCTTCTTGCGGTCGTCCTCGGAGATTGTCGCGGCATCGAACCAGTCGGCCGCGTGGTCGATATTCTCGAACGGCCAATCGGCCGAGAACAGGATGCGGTCGGCGCCGATCTCCAGGATGGCGTCGATCAGCGTTTGGGTCCGGAAATTGCCCGAGGTCGTCAGATAAAAGTGCTCCTGGAAGTATTCGCCGATCTTGCGCTTGGCGGGATAGTTGGGCGGCTGTTTGGTCCAGGCGTTGCGATGATCGACCCGCCACATGCTGTAGGGCAACCCCTCACCCATATGGCCGAGGACGATCTTGAGCCCCGGGTGCTCGTCGAAGAGGCCCGAGCCCATCAGGCGCAACGCATGGACCGCGGTCTCCTGGCCGAACGCCCAGGTCGGGCCAAGCAGCCAGGGATGGCCTTCATAGATCTGCGACATGCTTTGCAGCGGATTGCGCGGATGCAGATAGAACGGCACGTCGAGCGCCTCGACCACCGCCCAGAACGGCCGGTATTGCGGCAAGTCCAAGTAAACCGCGCTCTCCGGGTCGTTGATCTGCGAAAAACCGTTCACCAGCGGTCCCTTGAACCCCATCTCCTTGACGCAGCGTTCCAGCTCGCGGATCGCCATGTCGGGATCCTGCATCGGCAGCGCCGCGAAGGCCTCGAAACGGTCGGGCCGCTTGGCCACCTCCTCGGCGAGGAAATCGTTGGCGCGCATGGCGATCTCGTTGGCGCGCCCGGGATCGGGGATCGCCTGCACGGCCGGTGCGTTCAGCGACAGGATCATGACCTCGATCCCGTGCTGGTCCATCTGTTGCAGGCGCTTGCCATGGATGTCCATCAGGCGGGAGCTGAGCTCGGGCCAGACCGCTTCTCCCAGGAACCCCGCAGAATCCTGCAGCGTCTCGTCTATGGCGAAATGCTCTTCGAGCGCGATCTTGCCTTGCATGGGTCCCCTCCTCCTCGAATTTCAAAAAAATTTGGCGGCGTTTCAAACACCGAATTCATACGCCATGATACGCGTCGCCAGCGCCGCCGCAATCGATTGCGAGAGGCCAATTCCACGTTTGCCGCACCGTCAACGCAAATTCAGGGCAGATTCGCGGTGGGCGGCGTAGACGGCGGCAATGATCGCCCCGGCTTGCCGGCCTCCCGGTTAGCTGCCAAAATGGTTAGATATCGAACGACCGGCGGCAATCGTCGGCGCGTCCGACGTATACGGGCTATCGGGAACGCGGTAGTGTCGGGCGCATCAATGCAAGCGCGTCAACGGGCAACAAACCGATGCGCAACACGGCCGCGCGGACGTTTCTCGGGCGCGGCAAGGGAGGAAAAGAGCGATGAAAAACCCAGGTGAATTTTCCCGACGCTTTGTTCTCGGGCTCGGCGCTGCCGGGCTCGCCGCCACCATGACGCTGGGCGCCGCCTCGGCGGAGGAAACCATCAAGATCGGCGTCATCACCGACAAGACCGGCAATGCGCGGTTCTATGCCGAGCCGGTATTACAAGGCATCCTGCTGGCGGCCAAGGTCGTCAACGCCCAGGGCGGCTTGCTCGGCAAGAAGATCGAGCTGGTGATCGAGGATGACGGCAACAAGCCGGACGTCTCGGCCTCGAAGGCGCAGAAGCTGATCGACGCCGGCGTTGTCGCGATCGTCAGCAACTCCAGTTCGACCTCGAGCCAGCAGGCGCAGAACACGACGATCAAGACGCTGACGCCCCAAGTGACGCATAACGGCAGCGATACGCTGACCCGAAAGCTCGACAACAAATGCTTCTTCCAGATCGGCCCGCTCGGCTCGATCCAGATCCGCACGCTGATGGCCTATGCCAAGTCGAAGAACTACAAGCGTGTGGCGCTGATGACCGACAACACCGCGCTGGGCCAGATCCTCGCCAAATTCTTCAAGATCAGCTTGGAGAAGTCGGGCGCGAAGGTCGTCGTCGAGCAGGTCGTGCCGGCCGGCGCAAAATCGGCCCTGCCGCAGATGCAGAAGGTGCGCGCGGCCAAGCCGGACGCCATCTTCCAGGCCGCCATCCTGGGACGCGAGATGGTGTTGTTCTTCCGCGCCTATCACCAGCTCGGCATGAAGCAGCAGGTCCTCGGCTCGTTCAACCTGTCGATCCCGACCTATTTGCGCACCGCCAAAGACCTCATGGAGGGCGTCGCCTTCATCGACGCGTTCGACCCGGCCAAGCCCGAGGCGCAGGCCTTCATCGCGCATTACAAAAAAGAGCACGGCAAGACGCCGTTCTCGCTGCCGGGCTACGGCTACGACGATCTGATGTTCGTCGTCCAGGCGATCAAGCGCGCCGGCTCGACCGATAAGACCAAAGTGTGCGCCGCGTTGCAGGCCACCAAGGGCTATCGCGGCGTCATGGGCGCCAAGACCGCAAGCTACGGGTTCCCCGCCGGCAAGCGTACCGGCTTCGACCCGCAGGGCGCGGTGGTCCGCCTGATCAAGGACAACCAGCACGGGCCCGTCGTCCATGTCGGGACGAAATAGTCCGGTTTTGCCACGCAAGGGCTAAACACTTGAGGGACCGGTCCGGCCAGCGCTGGGCCGGTCCCGATCTTGCGTTTATCCGCCGGTCGGTCCAGAGCGGGCTTTAAGCGACCATGTCGGACCTTTTCGAGCTTCTCGTCAGCGCCTCGGCCTCGGGCTGCGTCTACGGCTTGGTCGCGCTTGCCTATCTGTTGGTCCTGCGGCCGACCGGCATCGTGAATTTCGCGGTCGGCGAATGGGCGATGATAGGCGCCTTCGCGGCCTTACTGCTCTCGGCGGAGCTTGGTCTGCCCATGATCATTGCGATCCCGGGCGCGGCGCTATTGCTGGCCATTCTCGGTTGGCTGACCGAATGGGCGGTCGTGCGCCCGCTCGTCGTCCGCGGCGCCGGCCATCTGGCGCCGATCCTGGTCCTTCTCGGCATGCTGGTCGTGTACCATCAGATAATGCTGTTGCAGTTCGGGGCCGATCAATTTCCGCTCGAGGGGCCCTTCAGCTTCCGCCGCGTAGAGCTCGGCCCGATTGCCGGCACGCCGCAGAGCTTTTTCATCATCGTCACCACGCTCGCGGTTTTCGGCGCTGTCTGGTTGTTCTTCGAGCGCACCGTATGGGGCAAGAGCTTCGAGGCGGTGGCGATCAACCGGCGCGCGGCGGCGCTGATGGGCATCAATCTGCGCCTGGTGACCGCGCTTGCATTTGCCGGCGGGGCGGCGATTGCCGGGCTCGCCGGGCTGCTCGACGCGCCGCGCGGCTCGCTCGAAGTCAATATGGCGCTGCCGCTGGCGATCCAGGGATTTTCCGCGCTCGTGATAGGCGGCGTCAACCGGGTTGAGGGCGCGCTTCTGGGCGGCATCATTCTGGCTTTCGCCGAAGATTTGACGCGGCGCTATGTGCCGATCCCATCGGGCCTCTCTCTCGGCGTCACCCCGCTGCTGCTCATCATCTTTCTGATGGTTCGCCCGAACGGGCTCCTGCGCGCCCGCGAGGCGGGCTGATGGGCGCGCTTGGTCAGCTCGGAATGAAATGGGTCCTGCGTTGGGGGCTGGTGACGGCGCTGCTCTGCGGGCTGCCCTTTGTGCTCCAGCCCTACGAGCTCGACGTTTATCGCAAGCTGCTCTTCTGGGTGGCGCTCGCGGTCAGCTACAACTTCCTCTTCGGCATCGCCGGACAAATGGCGCTCTCCCATTTCGCCTTTGCCGGAATCGGCGGCTACACGGTGGTGATCCTGCTGACCCAGGCCGATTTTGGGCTCGGCCTGGCCATCATCGCGGCACTCCTGCTGGCCGGAATTCTTGCCTTCATCGTCTCCTTTGCGGCGACGCGCCTTGAGGGGTTTTATCTGGCGCTGGCAACGCTCGCTTTCGCCCAGCTTTTGATTGTCGTGCTCGACGAGGGCGGCACGCTGACCGGCGGCACGGGCGGGCTCACCAGCTATTCCTTGCCGGCGGTCTTCGGAGCAAAGATCGAGGGGCCCTGGTATGCCGTTGTCATGGTCGGCGTATTGCTGGGCACGCTCGCCATTCTGCTGCGCATCGACCGCTCCTGGTTCGGCCGCGCCTGCCGCGCCATCCGTGACAATTCGCAAGCCGCCGCGGCGATGGGCGTCGATGTCGCGCGCACCAAGATCATCGCCTTCACCCTCACCAGCGTCATGGCGGCGGCAGCGGGCATGGTCTACGCCTTCTTCGACAACACCGTGAACCCGCCGGTCTTCGGCCTGGAGAACGCCTTCCTCCTGCTCTTCATGGTGATCGTCGGCGGCAGCGGCAGCCATGCCGGCGCCATCATCGGCGCGGTTCTGCTGAAGTTGAGCCAGGACATCCTCGAACCCGTGGTCGGCCACTTTCATGCGATCGGCTTCGGTGTCCTTGTGGTCGCCGCGATCCTCTTCCAGCCCAAGGGGTTGATCGGGACCTGGGACAATCTGCGCGCGCGTTTGAAACGGGGCAAAGGCGTCAAATGACGGCGCTTACATGACAACGGCGCGCAAATCGCTGATCGAAGTTTCGGGACTGACCAAGCACTTTGGCGGCTTGACGGCGGTTGACGGGCTCGACTTCGAGCTGGGCGAGGGCGAGGTGCTCGGGCTCATCGGCCCAAACGGCGCCGGCAAAAGCACCACCTTCAATCTGCTCACCGGCGGATATCCCGCGAGCGCGGGCTCGGTGCGGCTGGACGGCGAGGAGATGCTGGGCCTGCCCCCGCACCGGATTGCCGCGCGCGGCATCATGCGGACCTTCCAACACAACATGCCCTTCGAGGGCATGTCGGTCGCCGACAACGTTCTGGTCGGCGCGCATACGACGATGTGCGCCGGGCTCGGCAAAGTGCTGCTGGGCGCGGCCGCGGCACGCGACGAGGAGCGCAAGGCCCGTGCCCGCGCCATCGAGTTGATCGATTTCGTCGGTCTCCGCGAATTCCAAGATGCCGAAGTGACGACGCTCTCGTTCGGTCAGGGCCGTCTCCTTGAAACCGCGCGCGCGCTTGCCGGCGAGCCGCGGATCATGCTGTTCGACGAGCCCGCCGCCGGCCTCACGCCCAGCGAATGCGACCGCCTCGGCGGGATCATCCGGGGCATCGCCGGGCGCGGCATCTCGATCCTGCTGATCGAGCACGACATGCGCTTTCTCCTGCCGCTGGCCGACCGGGTGGTCGTGCTTAATTTCGGCCGCAAGATCGCCGACGGCGCACCGGACGAGATCCGCAGCGACCCCGCCGTCGTCGACGCTTATCTTGGCGAGGCCGGCGGTGTCGGCGCCGCCGCCGGCAGCCGCGCGGCAGGACAGCGCGATGCTTGAGGTCGCCAAGCTCACGGCGGGCTACGGCCCGATCGATGTCATCCACGGCGTCGATCTCGCCATCGCCGGCGGCGAGACCGTGGCGCTGCTCGGCCCCAACGGCGCCGGCAAGTCCACGCTGCTGGCCGCGCTGACCGGCACGATCCGGCGGCGCGGCGGTAAAATCGATTTCGATGGCCTGGAGCTGTGCACGCTCGACAGCCACCGTATCGTGGCCGCCGGCCTGACCCTGGTTCCCGAAGGCCGCATGGTCTTTGGCCCGTTCACCGTGCGCGACAACTTGCGGCTCGGCGCGCTCAAGCTGCAGCGCGGCGAGGGGCGCTCCCAGGACGAACGCTTCGATTATGTCTACGCGCTCTTCCCGCGCCTCGAGGAGCGTGCGGGCCAGCTCGCCGGCACGCTTTCGGGCGGCGAGCAGCAGATGCTGGCGATCGGCCGCGCCCTCATGTCGGCGCCGCGCGTGCTGCTGCTGGACGAGCCGTTTCTCGGTCTGGCCCCCCTCATCGTGGAGGAGATCAGACGCGCGCTCGAGGCATTGCAGAAAGAGGGACTTACCATCCTTCTGGTCGAACAAAAGCTCGATATCGCGCTTGCCTTCGCGCGCCGCGCCTATGTGATGATAAAGGGGCGCATCGTGCTCGAGGAAGCGGCCGGGTCGCTGCTGGCGCGCGAGGATCTGGCCACGCTCTATTTCGATCTCGCCGAGGACGGCTGAGAAGGCATATACTTTCCTGCAAAGGCGCAACCGCGTTTCGCGAAAGGAGGCCGAAGATGGAAGGCAGCAGAGAGGCACCAGCACGGAAGCCCGCGCATCGCGGCGATGTTCTGCCGCGCGGCGTTCACCACCTGGCGCTGACCACCGAGGATATGGGCGCGACGACGACGTTCTATGTCGACGTGCTCGGCATGCCGCTGGTCCACGCCATGAAGGTGCCGCCGGGTCTGGGCACGGGTACCGGAAATCGCGGCAACCCGCCATACGAGGAAGTCCGGCATTACTTCTACGACATGGGCAATGACAGCCTGCTCGCCTTTTTCGAGATTCCCAAGGATGCCGAACCGCAGTCGAACCGCAACGCCATCGGCGGCATGCAGCATGTGGCGTTCACGGTGACGGCCGCGCGTTTCGACGAGATCGAACGGCGACTCGACGAGAACGGCATCAAGCATAGCGGGCAGATCCCGCAGCTACCCGGGCTGCTCGGTATCTATTTCTTCGATCCCAACGGCATTCGCCTGGAAATGGCGTGTCAGCCCGACGACGGCGCGGCGCCCAACGTGCTCGATCTGCTAACGCAAACGAAATCCGTAGCACGCGCCGAGCTGGAGACACTCGAAGGGGTCGACGCGGCTTGGATCGACCGCATGGTGGCCGACCTGCCGGACGGGTAGGTGAGGCCGCCGCTACCGTTTGAAACTCGTCACACGGACAAACGTCATTCCCGCGAAAGCGGGAATCCAATTGTCATGGGGCGCCGATGTGGCCGGCTGTTTAGCCTGCGTTTACTCCGCCGCCTTGGCCGCGGACTTCTCTTGTGTCCAGGCGCGCAGGCGTTCATGCGCCTCGCCGGCTTCGTGCGTTATGAAATCCTCGCCCTCGACCCAGGCGGTCAGCTCCAGGCGGATGCCGTTGGGGTCGTAGAAGTAGATCGACTTCACGAAGTGGTGGTCCTTGGGGCCCTTGACAGCAACGCCGGCGGCCTCAAGACGCGCCTTATGGGCCTCGAGTGTCTCCAGGCTGTCGACCTGAAGCGCCAGATGGTTGACCCATTCCGGCGTTTGCGGATCGTAGGTCGAGACCCCATCGTCGCCCAGATCGAAGAAAGCAACGTAGGAGCCGTCGTCCATCTCAAAAAAGAGATGGCAGAACGGCGGCCGGTCGCCCGGCTCCTCGTAATGCGGCAGGCGCAGGAAAATGCCTAGCTTCATGCCGAGGACATCCTCGTAAAAGGCGCGGGTTTCCTCCGCATCTCGGCAGCGATAGGCGAAATGGTGCAGTCCGTGAACACCGGGGCGGCTCAGCATGGCGGCGCTCCTTGCCAATGCGTGGGATCGTTCGAAGTCAGTTTATACCATTTTTCCGGTTTGTAGAATCGCCTCCAGCTTGCGCCGATGCGCCCCTGAATACCCGCTCAAAATCGATCATTTTTGCGGAAGTTAATAAATCCTAAGCACCCGGTCGGCCAGATTACCGACGCAAGAACGAGCGCCTGGGGACAGGCCGGGCCGCATCACCCGCAACCGCCGCCCCCGCCGGCGCGCACGAGAACAAGCAGCGAAAGTCGACGCATGCGCACCCGTGACCTTTTCCGCCGCAGGTTGGAGGATGCCCGCCGACGCGAACTCGAATCGCGCGCCGGAAAGCCGCCGCCGGACTATCGCCGCGCGTCGTTGATGGCGCCCATCGTCAAGGCCGCGCTGGAGATCCAGCAAGAACTCAAGCACACCGAGTATCTGGTGTGGAAGCTGCACGACGATCTGGTCGGCGTGCAGGCGCCTCATCACGGCGACCGGATCGAAATCTCGGTGGGGCTCTACGAGTCGGGCAAATCCTATTACCGCGTGCTCACCAACACCCGCGACGACACCTATCGCGGACCGCAAGAGGCGATCGACCGCTTCATGGACGAGTTGAGCGAGATGATCGCGGCGATCGAACTCGTAAGGGGTGCCGAGTAAAATCCGATCGACTGGCGTGCTGCCGCCCCCACCGACCCAATGCCCCCCGCCGACCTAACGCCCGTGCAGCGCCCTCAATTGCCCATGCGCCAGGAGCGATAGCGCGAACCATCCATATTGATGTAGTTGACCCGCTTGCCCTTGTGATCGAGCACGATCCAGAAGCAGGCCTGTTTCTTGCTGTGACCGATCGTCTGGTTCTCCCAGGCGGTCCATTTGCGGCACAGCGTGTCGCGCTCGATCCACCATTTGCCGACATCGTCGCCCCTTTGCACCGAACCGCGGAACGTGCCGTCTGCATTGAAGTCGATCAGCCAGGTCTTGCCGCTGGGCGTCGTGCCGTAGAGGCGCGTGCCTGAAAAGTATTTCTTGATGGCCGCGCCGTCGAGCGCGCCCGTGGGCTTGCCTTGCGCTTGCGCGGTAGCACCGGTGGCTGCCGTCATAATGCCGGCGAGCAGCCCGGCCAGAGCGTAACGCCCAATCCTTTGTGCTGTCTTTCGCATTGTCGTTCGATCCCTGCCTGATCCGATTGCGGTGGCTGGTGTGTTGGTCCTGAAATTGGTCACCCTATTGGTGACGTATTTCGGAAGCTAAATCACGCCAGAATTGTATATCTCGTGTCCCGCATGTTCCGAAATTCGGTGCATCGAATTTCGAAATCGGGACACTAGGGTCTGACGATCGGAGCAGTTTGCCCAGCGAAATCTTTTCGACCTGCGAAACTGTGCAACCTTGCCTTGTCGCTTCCCAGTTCTGCCGACACAATACGAGCAGGGTGCGGGATGAGCCGGCGGGCCTCCACCCAGCCAAACCACAGCCGGCAATCGGGAGGAAAGCAAATGCGATCGACGATCCGCGCCGTGCTAGCGGCCTCGGCCATGCTGACGCTTGCGGCCACGGCGTCCGCCCAGGACTGGACCAAATCGAAATGGGGCCCCAAGGACGAGATCGGCGCCATGAACCTGATCACGCCCAAATCGGTGCTGCAGGCGGCCAAGCTGATCAAGACCGGCAAGACCTACAACCTTGGCATCATCGTTGATTCCAAGACGCCGGCCTTCCCACCGCGTTCGATGAGCATCACGATCCTGCAGCCCAATCAGATCAGGACAACCGGGCTCGGTCCCACCAAGACCACTTACAACGACGACATCTTCATGGGCTGGCTCGGCATCGGCCCGCAGATCGACGGGCTCGGCCATATCGGCGTCGACCATGTCTATTACAACGGCAACAAGGACAAGGACTTCGCCAAGGCGAACGGCCTGACCAAGCTCGGCATCGAGAAGTATCCGCCGATCGTCGGGCGCGGCGTCCTGCTCGACATGGCCGGCTATTACAGTGTCAAGATCGTCAAGGAAGGACGCCCCTACACCCGCGAAGACATCGTCGGCGCCGCCAAGAAGCAGGGCGTGGAAATCCGCAAGGGCGATATCGTGCTGTTCCATTCGGGCTGGCTCAACCTGCTCGACGGCAAGGACGGCACCACGAAGGACCTGAAGCGCTACGGCAGCGTCGAGCCGGGTCTCGGCAAGACCGGTGCGGCCTATCTGATCTCCAAGGAGGTTGTCGCGGTCGGCGGCGATACCTGGGGCCTGGAGGCCGTGCCGTTCGAGAAGGGCGTCGGCGTATTCGAGATCCATCAGATGCTGATCCCCAAGAACGGCATCGTCATTCTGGAAACGATCGACACGCGCGAGCTGGTCAAGGACCGGGGCTGGGAGTTCCTCTTCGTGCTCGGGCCGGCCCGCATCCGCGGCGCCGTGCAGATGATCATCAACCCGATCGCGATCCGCTAGGCGCGCTCGCCAATACAAGAGCCGTCGCGACCCAATGTCTAGGTCGCGACGGCTTTTTTTGTACCTGCGCTTGCACGGGCCAGTCGTTCCCCGTCAATCCCATCACCCAGGGGACCCATAGATTGCATAGATGTCCGATTATTTGCCATGATAGCGCGATATTCGATATAGAGGCGCACCGTGGCTGCAAAAGATCCAGCGGCAAACCAATCGGTCCTCTCGGCCCTCGACTGGGCGCGCGAAAAGGCTGCCCCCTATCTCACTTGGCTGCCCGATTGGCTGGAGCCACACGCGGTCGATGTCATCGGGGTCCTGGTGCTGCTGGCCGCAGCCTATGCGGTCTGGAAAAAGTTTGCCGAACTCTGGAGTCTTGTGATTTGGCTGGCCCGAAAGCTTTGGCGCTGGAAAACCGGCTACAAGCCGCCAAAAAGAGAAATCGTGATCGCGGTCGAACGCAAGATCGACGAGCTGCGCGGCTTGATCACTGCACAGGCGGAAAATGCGGAAGAGGGCGGGCAAACGCTATCGGAGGATGCCATTGATCGCGCTGTCGCGGCAGCGCAGGAAGTTCTGTCATCCAATGACCCATTGAAAGCTGACGCCCAGGAGGCATTGCGCAAGGGCGACGTGCAGGCTGCCGAAGCAGCGCTTGAAACGGCCTTCGAGCGGGAGGTCGAAGCCGCCATGCGCATCGGTGACGAAGCCGCACAGCTCAAGGCAAAAGCCGCGCGTACCGCGCGGGAGAAAGCCGCGCTGGCCGCCACCAGGTCGGTTGCCGAGGCCATACGCTGGTATCGAAAGGCAAGCGAACTGGAGCCCAAGCATCCCTGGACCCAGATCGAACTGGCGCGACTCTACAAGGCCGGAGGGAACCTGAGCGCTGCCGCCAAGGCCGCCCGTGCGGCCCACGATTTGGCGGACGAAGATCGGGACCGCTCGGTGGCACTGGATGAAATCGGCGACGTGCTTCGTTGGCAAGGCGATCTCGGCAAGGCGCTGGAGAGCTACCTGGCCTCGATGGTCATAGCCGAGCGTCTGGCCAAGGCCGATGCCAGCAACGCCGCACTCCAGCGCGATCTCTCAGTTTCGCATAACAAGATCGGCGACGTGCGCCTGGCGCAAGGCGATCTCGGCAAGGCGCTGGAGAGCCACCAGGCCTCGATGGTCATCCGGGAGCATCTGGCCAAGGCCGATGCCAGCAACGCCGCCCTCCAGCGCGATCTCTCGGTTTCGCATGAGAGGATTGGTGATCTAAACGAGGTCAGAGGTGAATTTGCCGGAGCCGTTGAAGCTTACGAAAGCAGCCACGTGATTGCCCGGTCTCTCGCAATGCGATTTCCCGATCACATGCAATTCCAGTCTGATCTGAAGATCACAGAGCGCCGATTGGCTGAGCTACGAGCCGCCGCGATCCAAGACTAGGTTGGGCGCAGAGCGGAACGTACAGGATCGACTCCGCCACTCCCCCCGGTGAGCAGCTTGCCCATCGCCACCCACCAGCTCGGATTACTGGCCGCGACCACGGCCGCTGCGTGCGCGGCCGCGGTTTCGTCCCTGTAGAGCGCAAAGCAGGTCGCCCCGCTGCCCGACATGCGCGCGAGCAATGTGCCCGGCACAGTCTCGAGCGCCAGCAGCACGGTCGCCACGTCGGGGACCAGCGAGACCGCGGCCTCGGTCAGATCGTTGCCGCGCGCGGCCAGCAGGCGCGCGAGCGCGGCCGCATCGAGGGGGATCTCATCGAAACGGGCGGGCTTGCCGAACGGCCCTTGGCGGGCGCCGAACACCGCCGGGGTAGATAGCGGCCGCAACGGGTTCACCAGCACCAGCGGCACCGCCGGGAGCCTCGGCGCGGGCGCCAATTCCTCGCCAATGCCGCCGACAAAGGCGGGCTCGCCGGCCAGGCAGACCGGCACATCGGCGCCGAGCGCGAGCGCCAGCGCCGCCAGGTCCTCGGCCGGCGGGCGCACCACCCACAATTCGCAAAGCGCGCGTATGGCCGCGGCGGCGTCGGCCGAGCCACCGCCGATGCCGGCCGCCACCGGCAGGCGCTTGGCGAGCGTGATCCGCGCCGTCGGCGCGATGCCGGCAGCCTCCGCCAATGCCCGCGCCGCGTGCAGCACGATATTGTCGGCCGGGTCGCCGAGCGGCACGCGGAACGGGCCCTCGATTTTCAGCGAGAGCGCCGCCGACGGCCGCACCTCGATCGTGTCGTGGATATCGGCAAAGGCGATCAGGCTGTCGAGCTCGTGATAGCCGTCATCCCGAACGCCGGTAACGTGGAGATAGAGATTGAGCTTGGCCGGCGCGGCGACCGCGATCGTGGAGGATCCCGCCGCCGGGCCGTCGGTCACGGTTTCTTGCCGGGCTTTTTCAGACCGTCCTTGATCTTGGCTTCGATGACCTTGATCTGGTCCTTCTCCGGCTTGAGCGAAAGTGCACGGCGCCACTGAAACTCGGCCTCGCGGTGGCGGCCGACCATCCAGTAAGCGTCGCCCAGATGGTCGTTGATGGTCGGATCCTGGGGCCGCAGCGCCACGGCGCGCTCCAGATGCGGCACCGCTTCCTTGAACTTAGCAATCTTGTAAAGCACCCAGCCGAGGCTGTCGGTGATGTAGCCATCGTTGCGGCGCAGGCTCACGGCCTTTTCGATCATCTGGCGTGCCCGGTCGAGATTCTTGCCCTGCTCGACCCACGAGTAGCCCAGATAATTGAGCACGAAGGGTTGGTTGGGTTCGAATTCGAGCGCCTTCAGGAAATCCTTTTCCGCGCGCAGCCACTGCTTGGAGCGTTCCAGCGCGATACCGCGGGCATAGAGCAGGCCCCAATGCCGGCGTTCGATCTTGGGAATGCGGGCAAAGGCGCGGTCATAGGCTTTGACGGACTGGGCGAAGCGCTCCTTGCCGCGGTGAAGATCGCCCAGCGCGACCAGGGCATCGAAACGCTTGGGCCGCTCGCCGGCCATGGCTTGCAGGATCCGCGCCGCCTCGGCGCCACGGTCGATGCGGTTGAGCGCCTGGGCCGCGGCGAGCCGCGCCGACCACGACAGCGGCGAGCGCCTGGGTACGGCCTGATAGAGGCGCACGGCCGCCGCACGTTGACCGCGTTCATCAAGCACAGCCGCGATCAGCACCATGGCCGGTCCGAAATCGGGTTTCAGATGCAGTGCAAGCCGGGAGTAGATCAGTGACTGGCGGCGGCGGCGGCCGCGCCGCACGGCGCTCGCCACATCGAACAGCGCCTCGGCCACGCCCTCGCCCGGGGTGGCCAAGAACGGCGCCGCCTTGCCGCCGCGGCGGGCGCGCTCCAATGCGAGTTGCAAACCGAGCGTATCGGGCGTGCGCTTCTGATATTTCTGGTAAAGCGCCGCCGCCTCGGCCGGCCGGCCGGTGCGTTCGTAGAACACGCCGATCGCCTCGATCATCCGCAAGCCAATGCGGGCCTCGTCGGCCAATGCCTGTTTGTAGCTTGCTTCCGCCGCCTTGGCGCGGCCTGCCATCTCCAGCATCAACCCGCTGTGCAGATAATAGTAATTGGCAAAACCGGCAACCTTCTCGACCTCGCGCAGGGTGCGCAGGGCTTTGTCGCGATTTCCCGCACCGTATTCGAGCCAGGCCTGCATCAGCGGTATCAACACCTGGTTGGCGCCGCGCTTGGGTTGCGGTTGGAGGTGGCCAAGTGCGTCGGCGTAGCGTTTGCGCTTGGCCGCGTCGACCGCGAGCACAAGGTTGGCCAGACGCGCCTGCGGCTGCTTGGCGATCACGCGCCGGGCCAGTGGAAGCGCCGCGTCGATGCGCCCGACGGTGACCATCAGATAGAGCGTGCGCGCGAGAAGCTCGGCGTTGTCCGGATCGTCGGCAAGCGCGCGGGCGTAGAGCGTTGCCGCCTCGGAGAGCGCAAAGCGCCCCTCGGCATGCCGCCCCGCAAGATAGGCGCCCGACGGGGTCTCGGGCTGGAAGGACGAGCTCTTGCCCGATTCCGCCGCAGCGGGATTTTGCGCCGTTGCTCCCAGCGCGGCCAGCCCAAGCGAAGCAATCGCCGCCACGCCCGCGATCCCGCCAATCCAGCCGCGCGGCCGCACAGGCGCTGTCAGATGCTTCAAACCCGTCATATTTCTGCCGTTCCGTCTGGTGAATTGATGGTACCGGCCCCGATATCATCCGCCGTAGGATGAAGACGAAGTGAACGATGCCCGGTCAGACTTGCCTCGATGACATATCGCCGATCGCTTACATATTAGGATAATTTGGCCCACCGCCACCCTGCGGCGTGACCCAGGTGATGTTTTGCTTCGGGTCCTTGATGTCGCAGGTCTTGCAGTGCACGCAGTTCTGGGCGTTGATCTGCAGGCGCGGGTTCGACCCATCGTCGTCGCGCACGATCTCGTAGACGCCGGCCGGACAGTAGCGCTCCTCCGGCGCATCGTAGAGCGCGAGGTTGTGGTCGACCGCGACGCTCTCATCGGCGAGCTTGAGGTGAACCGGCTGGTTCTCTTCGTGATTGGTATTGGAGATGAAGACCGAGGAGAGTTTGTCGAAGGAAATCTTGCCGTCGGGCTTGGGGTAATCGATCGGCTTGGCGTCCGCCGCTTTCTTCAATGTCTCGTTGTCGGCGTGGGCATGCTTCAGCGTCCACGGCGCCTTGCCGCGGAACAACACCTGATCGATGCCCGTGACGAGGGTGCCCAGCATGAGGCCCCATTTGAAGGCCGGCCGCACATTGCGCGCGGCATGGAGTTCTTTCTGCACCCAGGATTTCTTGAAGGCCTCGGCATAGCCCGTGAGCTCAGACGGCGGATCGTCGGTGCCAAGCGCGGCGGCCGCCGCTTCGGCCGCCAGCATGCCCGACTTCATCGCCGTATGGGTGCCCTTGATCTTGGGCATGTTGAGGGTGCCCGCCTCGCAGCCGATCAGCACCCCGCCCGGAAAGGTGAGCTTGGGCAGGCATTGCATGCCGCCTTCGTTGAGCGCCCGCGCGCCGTAGGCGATGCGCCGGCCGCCCTCGAAGGTGGATCTGATCTTGGGATGCAGCTTGAAGCGCTGGAACTCGTCGAACGGGCTCATATGCGGGTTCTGATAGTCGAGCCCGATCACGAAGCCGACGGCGACTTGATTGTCCTCCAAATGATAGATGAACGAGCCGCCATAGGTCTTGGCGTCGAGCGGCCAGCCGGCGGTATGAACGATGAGCCCTTGTTGGTGCTTGTCCGGGTCGACTTCCCAGAGTTCCTTGAGGCCAATGCCGTAGGTCTGCATCTGTGCGCCGTCGCCAAGGCTGAACTTTTCCATGAGCTGCTTGCCGAGGCTGCCGCGGCAGCCTTCGGCGAAGAAGGTCCATTTCGCGTGCAACTCGATGCCGGGCTCGTAGCTGTCGAGCTTCTCGCCATCCTTGCCGATGCCCATATCGCCGGTGGCCACGCCCTTGACCGAGCCGTCCTCGTTGAAGAGCAGCTCGGCGGCGGCAAAGCCCGGATAGATTTCCACCCCCAGCGCTTCGGCCTGCTCGGCAAGCCAGCGGCAGAGATTACCGAGGCTGATGATGTAGTTGCCGTGGTTCTTCATCGCCGGCGGCAGCAACGCCGTCGGCCACGAGACCCCGCCCTTGGCGGTCAGGAAGAGGAACTTCTCGGCGCTCACTTGCGTCTTCAGCGGCGCGCCCTTGTCCTTCCAGTCGGGGATCAGCTCGTCGAGCGCGCGGGTCTCGAGGACCGCGCCGGAGAGAATATGCGCGCCCACCTCGGAGCCCTTCTCCAACAGGCAGACGCCGATCTCGCGTTCCTGTTCGGCCGCCAGTTGTTTCAGCCGGATCGCTGCGCCGAGACCAGCCGGTCCGCCGCCCACGATCACGACGTCATAGGCCATCGATTCGCGTTCCATGCCCCACATCCGTGCATTCGTGTCCAGGCGACCGGCCTTATAGCACAGTCTGCCATCGCGATAATCCCGGCGATGAGCGCGATAGCCCCCGCGATGACCCCGATGCTATGCTCGCGCGCATGACGACCCCCACGACAACCCCCGGGACGACAAGAGCGCAAATGACGGCGGCGCTGCGCTGGCAGATCGAAGCCGGCGCGGACGAGGCCATCGGCGAGACCCCGGTCGACCGCTACGCGATTGCCGCGATGGCGGCCGCGCAACGCGCAGCGCAGGAACCAGCGCGGCCCGCTGCGAAACCGGCGCCGGTCGAGCCATCCTCTGCGCCGGCGTCCACGCCGCCCGCGCCACCCCGGCAGGCACCGCGCCCGCTCGCCTCGTCAGATGCCGAAGCGCAAAGCGCGCGCGCGATCGCCGGCGGCTGTTCCACGCTCGCCGAGCTCAGGGCCGCCGTCGAGGCCTTCGAGGGTTGCGCGCTCAAGGAGACCGCGACCAACACTGTTTTCGCCGACGGCGATCCGGCCTCCGACGTCATGTTCATTGGCGAGGCGCCCGGCGCCGAGGAGGACCGGCAAGGCCTGCCTTTCGTCGGCGTCTCCGGGCAGTTGCTCGACCGGATGATCGCCTGGATCGGCTTGAAGCGCGGCGAGCAGGGCCGCGCCGGCGCCTACATTTCGAACATGCTGTTCTGGCGGCCGCCCGGAAACCGCAACCCGACGCCGGCCGAGATCGCCGCCTGCCTGCCCTTCGTCCACCGCCACATCGAGCTTGCCGGACCCAAGGTGCTCGTCTTCGTCGGCGGCACCGCCGCCAAAACCATGCTCGACACGACGACAGGGATCATGCGGCTGCGCGGACGCTGGCACGACTTCACGCTGCCCGGCGGCATCACGCTGCCGGCGATGCCGACCTTCCATCCGGCTTACCTGTTGCGCTCGCCCGCCGGCAAGCGCGAGGCCTGGCGCGATCTTCTGGCAATCCAGGCCAAGCTCGATGGCGACTAGCATCGAAGCGCACGCGTGACCGCACTTACAGGAATACCCGCGTTGGCGCCGTTCAAGGGCCTCGCGGTCGTCGATCTGAGCCAGGGCATCGCGGGCCCTTACTGCGCACAGCTCCTGGCAATGCAAGGCGCCGATGTGATCAAGGTCGAGCCGCTGGAGGGCGACTGGCTGCGTCCGCTCGGCACACCAGGCCGGCAAATGTCGGCACTGTTCGCATCCTTCAACCGCGGCAAGCGCAGCATCGCCATCGACCTCAAGACCGACGAAGGCCGCGCGGTGGTCGCCGAGCTGGCCGGCCGCGCCGACGTGCTGGTGGAGAACTTCCGGCCGGGCATCACCGACCGCCTCGGCGTTGGCTACGAAGCGGTCGCCGCGACCAATCCCGGCGTCGTTTATGTCTCGGTCACCGGCTACGGGCAGACCGGCCCGGCGCGCGGGCGGCCCGCCACCGACACAATCCTGCAGGCGCATCTGGGCATGGCTGCCTTCAACCGCGACCGCGACGGGCGCCCGCGCAAGGTCCCCATCGTGCCGATCGACGTGGCGACGGGCCTCTATGCCTGCCAGGCCGCGAGCGCCGCGCTTTATGAACGCCTGACCGCGCGCTTGAACGGCGGCGCGGAGCGCGGTCGTCACCTCGACATTTCCCTATTACAGAGCGCGGCCGCCTTCCAGGCCGGCAAGATCCTCGAATACCATCTCGACGACGGCGCGCCGCCGCCGGAGCAGGCAAGCCCCGTCGGACTCTACCCCGCAGGCGACGGCGCCATCGCAATCACCACCCTGCGCGACAGCGACTTCGTGGCCTTGGCCACAGCGCTCGGTTTGGAAGCGCTGATCGACGATCCGCGCTTTCGCGCGCTGGAAGACCGCATGGCCAACCGCGAGGCGCTCGACAAGGCGATCGCGTCAGCCACCGGTCAACGCAGTGCCGCCGATCTTCTGGCCGCGCTTGAAACCGCCGACGTCAGCGCCGCGCAAGTGCGAGACTACGGCCAAGCCTTGGCCGATGGCGCCCTCGACGAAGCGGGCATCGTTTCCTGGTTCGACCAGCCGCAGCTGGGCCGCCTGCCGGCCGTCAACCCGCCCGCGATCGACGCGGCGGCGCTTGCGCACAACGTCGCGCCGCGGCTCGGCGAGCATACGGACGAGGTGCTCCGCGCGATGGGACGAGGCGAGGATGACGTGCGCGCCCTGGCGGCGGCCGGCGTGATCCTGAGCGTCTGAAGCATGGCGGGCGCCGCGAATTTCACAAAAGCCGGGAACTTCACAAAGGTAAAGCCCGAAGAATTCCACGCGTCATTTCGACCGTAGGGAGAAATGACGCGTGGGGGGATATCTCCCTCCGGCCGAAATGACGCGTGCGGGTGAAATCCCCTCACCCCTTCATATAGTCCTGCAAGTTCGCGTAAGGCACGGCGTCGGCGGAAAAGCCGAAAGTGCCGTCCTCCTGCATCTCCTTGGCCGCGCGGATGAAGGCGCCGAAAGCCAGACGCGAGAGCGTCGAGCCGAGGCTGATGCGGCGCACCCCAGCCTCCGACAGCTCGGCAACCGTGAACGCAACGCCGCCGAGCCCGGCAACCACGTTCACCGGCTTGGAAACTGCCTCGCAAACCGCGCGGATCTGATCGAGCGACCGCAGGCCCGGCGCGTAGAGCACGTCGGCGCCGGCCGCCTCGAAGGCGGTGAGACGCGCGATCGTATCGTCGAGATCGGGACGGCCGTGAATGAAATTCTCCGCCCGCGCGGTCAGCATGAAGGGGAAGTTGGCGGTCCGCGCGGCTTCAACCGCCGCGGCGATGCGCTCGACCGCGAGCGCCTTATCGTAGATCGGGTTCGCGGGATCCATCGTCGCGTCTTCGATCGAGGCGCCGGCCAGGCCCACACCGATCGCGCCCCGGATGGTTTGCGCCGCGTCCTCGGGCGCATCGCCAAAGCCGTTCTCCAGATCGGCGGAGACCGGCAAGTCGCTGGCTTCGACGATCTCGCGCGCATGGGCCAGCATCTCCTCGCGGCCGATCGCATTGGCGCCATCGCGCAGCCCGCGCGAATGGGCGTAGCCGGCACTGGTTGTCGCCAGCGCCTCGAAGCCCAGCGCCTCCAGGATGCGGGTAGTGCCGATATCCCATGGGTTGGGGATCACAAAGGCGCCGTCGCGCTCGTGCAATGCGGCAAAGATCTCGGCCTTCTCGGCCTGGCTTTGGCTCATGGATGCTCCCCGGGATTGGATTGGCAGGTTGCCACGGACTGGATATTTGTACTATTTTTGTTCGAAACTCGTCAATAACCCCGCCCCCAAACCTCAACGAAAATTAACGGTTTTGGCCGTATTCTGGCGTCCTCTTGGACTAGAGCACGATCGCGTCACAGCGATCTGGTGTGACGCGATCGTGCTCTAAATATATGTGATAGATCAAGATTCACGTCCCAGATCGCCGCGATCTGGGACGATCTTGATCTAAGAAACGCAAACCGAGGACCCGGGTATGCAAGGGATGTTTTGCAATTCGAGTCCGAATAGGGTCTATAGGCGCTAGCGTGCCGCCCAGATTGCCCGCGCGCGCGTCCCTTCCCCACAGGAGAACTTGTTCATGCAACGCTTTGCGATTCCACTGATTCTCGCCGCTGCGGCCACCGTCGCCGCGTCTCCGGGACTCGCTCAGGGGATTAGCCAGGATACCGGCGCGCGGAGCTATGGCGCACAGAACTACGGCGCCAAGGGCGGCCCGCCCACCGCCGCCGCCGTGAAGACCAGCGCCGGCGGCCCGGCCGCCAATGCCGGCGCCAAGGCGGCCAAACCCATCGTCAAGGTCGGCGTGCCGCGCGGCGAGATCAAGCTGCCGCAGATCCTGAAATCAGGCGACGTGGCCCGCTATCGGCGCATCTTCGCGCTGCAGGCGAGCCGCCAGTACCGCGCCGCCGACCGCGAGATCGCCCAGCTTTCCGACCGTATCCTGCTCGGCCATGTGCTGTTCCAGCGCTACATGGGCCGCGGCTACCGGGTGGGCTATCGCCAGTTGAGCGCCTGGATGGCACGCTATGCCGACCATCCCGATTCGGCGCGCCTCTACAAGCTCGCCCTGCGGCGCAAGCCGCGCCGCGCCGGCAATCCGCGCACGCCGCGCACCGTCTCGCTGGGCGATGGCGGCGAGGTAGCGGGCAGCAATTATCGCGGCGCCCGACCCGTGGCGAGCGCCCGCGCGCTGCGCCGCACGCGCTGGCTGCGCCGGTCGATTGGCCGCCACATCGCCTATGGCCGCCTGACGCGGGCCGAGCGCATCCTTAACTCGCGGCGCTACCAGCGCAGCCTGGGCCCGGCGCTGACCGATCTCTATCGCACCCGCCTGGCCTTCCGGCTGATGGCGCACGGCCAGACCGAAAAAGCCTATGCCATGGCGAAAGCCGCGCATGAGCGCACGGGCGCGCGTCTTACGTTTGCCCAGTGGACGCTCGGCCTGGCCGCCTTCCGCCTGGCAAGATACGAAGAAGCAGCGACCCATTTCGAGGCGCTGGCGCAAATGAACGGCGTTTCGGACTGGACCGAATCGGCGGCCGCTTACTGGGCCGCGCGGGCGCGCCTGCGCAACCGCCAGCCCGAGCAGGTCAACCGCTGGATCGACGCTGCCGCCCAGCACGCGGGCACCTTCTACGGCATCCTCGCCCGCCGCCAGCTCGGCCTTGGCACCCGTTTCAACTGGAAGGTCCCTGAAGGCTCCGGCGCCGACATGGACCGGCTGCTGGAATCCTCCGCGGCGGTGCGCGCGATCGCGCTCGTCCAGGTTGGCCAGCGCGCGCTCGCCGAACAGGAATTGCGGCGGCTTTATCGCGGCGGCGATCCGGGATTGGGCGCTGCCCTCCTCGCGGTGGCCCAGGCCGGCAACATGCCGGGGCTTTCGCTGCGGGTGGCGCGACTGATGACCCGGCGCGACGGCAAGAAGATCGACGGCGGCCTCTATCCGGTGCCCAAATGGCGGCCGCGTGAGGGCTTCACCATCGACCGGGCGCTCGTCTATGCGGTGATGCGCCAGGAATCAGCTTTCCGCACACGGGCGCGCAGCCATGTCGGCGCGCGCGGGCTTATGCAGCTCATGCCGCGCACGGCGAGCATCGTCGCGCAGGACCGGCGTCTGCGCTGGCGGCGCGGCCGCAACCGGCTTTTCGATCCGGCGCTCAACATTTCGCTTGGCCAGAAGTATTTGAACTTCCTGCTCGCCCGCGACGGCATCAACGGCAACATCATCTATGCCGTCGCCGGCTATAACGCCGGTCCGGGCGCGGTCGCAAAGTGGCACACCAATGTCGACCACCGCAACGACCCACTGTTGTTCCTGGAGAGCATTCCGTACCGCGAGACCCGCGGCTATGTCGTGCGGGTGCTGGCCAATCTGTGGGCCTACCGCGAGCGTTTGAGCCAGCAGCCGGCCTCGCTCGATCAGGTTGCCGCCGGCGCCTGGCCGATCTACAAACCGCAGGATGGCCGAAGCACCGCCAAACGGTAAAGCCGTTCGTCTCATGCACGGCGTGACGGCCGGGGCCCTGGACAGGGGGCGGCAGGAACCATGAACGATCAATCGAGCTCACCCGGCTTTCTGCCGGTTCAGATCGCGGTGATGACCGTCTCCGACACGCGGGACGCATCCAACGACACATCCGGCGACACGCTTGTCGCGCGGCTTGAGGGCGCCGGTCACACGCTCGCCGCCCGGGCCATCGTGCGCGATGAAAAATCCACGATCGTGGCCCAGCTCAAGGCCTGGATCGACAACCCCGAGATCGACGCCGTGATCGCCACCGGCGGCACCGGCGTCACCGGCCGCGACGTCACGCCCGAGGCCTTCCATGCGGTCTACGAGAAGACGATCGACGGCTTCGGCGAGCTCTTCCGCATGCTGAGCTACGAGAAGATCAAGACCTCTACCATGCAGTCGCGGGCCACCGGCGGCGTGGCGGGCGGCACATATTTGTTTGCCCTGCCCGGCTCGCCCGGCGCCTGCAAGGATGGCTGGGACGGCATTCTGCAATACCAGCTCGACAGCCGCACCAAGCCCTGCAATCTGGTCGAGCTGATGCCGCGCCTGCAGGAGCATACTGGGTGATCGGCTATGGTGCGGCGCTTCTCAAACCAGGACCGGCATTGGGCTGAGCGCATTCTGCGCGCCGTCGTCCTGTGTCTGCTGATTACGCTCAACGTGGTCGCAACCGCACCGGCACACCAGGCGCGGTCCGAGCCGGCGCACTACGTCCAGTCGCAATACGCCCAGTCACAGATCGCCCAGCCACAGATCGCCCGGCCACAGACCGCCGAGGCGCACCACGCCGAATGGCGGCGCATGCCGCCCGTCGGCAAGCTGGTGGCGCAGTACCGCGAGCTGGCGCTGAGGGCCGAATTCGGCGGCCAGGCGCGGCGCGGGCGCATCATCAAATGGGCCGGGCCGATCATAACCGAGCTGCGCGGTGCCAACCTGGATATCTACGAGCCCGAAGTTGTCCGGCACCTGAAACTGCTGGCCCAGCTCACGGGCTTGAGCTTCCGCACCGTGCGCGCGGGCGCGCCGGGGCCCACACCCAACATGGTCATCACCTTCATTCACAACGGCGGACGCGGCCCAAGCAACTTGGAGAACGTCTGTTCGGCGCGGGTTTTTTCCGGCAACGACTATGTGATCCAGCGCGCGGCGATCCGGATCCACGCCGACTGGAACTTGCTGCGCCGGCACTGCATCCTGGAAGAGCTGACCCAGGCGCTGGGGCTGATGAACGACTCGAGCTATTTCAGCCCGTCGATCTTCAACGACCATTCCAAGCAGCAGGCGCTCTCGCCCTGGGACCGGCTGATGGTGCGCGCGCATTACGACCGGCGGCTTCTGCCGGGCATGAGTTGGGCCTTCGCCGAGCCCATCGTGCGCGACCATTTCCGGCGGCACATCGCGGCGGCCGGCCGGCCGGCGTCCAAACGCCGCAAGGTAAGGCGCAAGCCGCGGCGCTGAGTACCGCCGGCCTCAACACCCCGCATATCGTCACCCCGGCCCCAGCATAGCAACGAGCCTGGGTCCATCTGCATCCAAACCAAGCCGCCGCCCGTGCCCTGCCAGCTCGTGCGCATGGACCCCGGATCAAGTCCGGCGTGACAATATGGTTCGTGTGTTGGACCTACTCCGCCAGCGCCACGCATTCGATCTCGATGTCGAACTCCCACGGCCAGGAGCCGACCGTGGCGAAGGTGCGCGCGGGCGGGTCTTTGGGGAAATAGTCCTTGTAGATCGCATTCACGGTCGGGAAATAGGCCGAGTTGGCGATGAAGATGATCACCTTGACGACCTGATCGAGCGAGGAGCCGGAAGCCTCCAGCACCTTCTTCAGGCTGTCGAGCACGGCGCGGGTCTGGGTTTCGATATCGCCGCGCACGATCTCGCCCGTTTCGGGGTTCATCGGCGGCATGCCCGAGCAGAAGACGAAGCCATTGGCCTTGACCGCCGAGGACAGCGGCACGTTCGCCTTTTCCAGCGCATCGGATATCCCGGGTACTCTGACAATCTCCTTGGGCACGATCGAGCCTCCTATTTTGCGTTTGGACGCTGGGCATCGCCCCAAGAACGCCCAGTTTCGTTCACGCAAGCTAAACCATATTCCGCCTAAACAATACGGCACCCCGGGCCCGCACCCGGCGCAAGACGGCGCCGCCCGCCAGGCCCAACGTCCGGAGAGCCGCCCACCCCGTGACCGCCCAGCCACCACGACCAACCGCCGGCAAACAGCCCATCGTTCAGGAGCCGGCCGCCCAGCACCGCCATGCCCTGCCCGAAGGCTTCATGCTGGAGGGCTACCGCATCGAGGGGCTGCTCGGTGCCGGCGGCTTCGGGCTCACCTACCGGGCGCGCGAAATCGAGCTCGGCCGCAGCGTCGCGATCAAGGAATACCTGCCCAACGGCATCGCCGGCCGCGAGACCGGCCAGTCGGCGATCCACGTCATCAGCGATGCGGCCCAAGCCGACTACGACTATGGGCTGGGCCGGTTCCGCGACGAAGCCCAGACGCTGGTCGCCTTCCGCCATCCCAACATCGTCACGGTGCTGCGCTTCTTTCAGGCCAATGCGACCGCTTACCTTGTTATGGACTATGTCAAGGGCGAAAGCCTGGAGGCGATCCTGAAGCGCGATGGCCCCATGCCCGAAGAGCGCCTGCGGGCGCTGCTGGGCCCGCTGCTCGATGGGCTGCAGAACGTCCACGATGCGGGCTTCCTCCACCGCGACATCAAGCCCGACAATATCTTCGTGCGGGCCGGCGGCGCCCCGGTGCTGATCGATTTCGGTTCGGCCCGCCAGGCGCTTGGCGGCGCCAGCCTGGGCATGACCGCGATCGTCAGCGGCGGCTACGCGCCGATCGAGCAGTACACCACGCATGGCAAACAGGGTCCCTGGAGCGACATCTACGGGCTCGGCGCCACGCTCTATCAGGCGGTCACCGGCCATCCGCCGCCCGAGGCGATCGCGCGTATCGACGGCGACACGTACATTCTGGCGGGCGCCGCGGCGCGGCGCGCCTATTCCGGCGGGCTGCTCGCCGCGATTGATGCTGCGCTGGCGATGAGGCACGAAAACCGGCCGCAGTCGGTCTCCGGGTTTCGAGATATTCTCGGCGGCGGCTTGGCAAAAAAGGGCTCCCCGCCACGGCGCAAGGCGGGCCGGAACGCACCGCAAGGCGCCCTGTCGGCCGGCATGACCATCTTCGCCACAGGCACACAGGCGGCACAGGCATCACAGGCGGTACGCGCAACCGCGGGCAATGACGCCACCGAACGGCGCGGGTCGCTTCGCGTTCCCATCCTCGTATTGCTGATTGCCGTCGGCCTTGCGGCGATCATATGGCGGAGCGAGGACATCGGGCCTGTGGTCACCGGGGGCGACCAGACCAAATGCTTGGATATGAAGGCCAGCGGGCCCGAGCGAGCCATCGAGGCCTGCGTCACCGCGATTGCCTCGGGAAAATATGAAGGCGACGCGCTGGCCGCGCTTCATCTCGCCCAGGGCCTTGCCCATGCGCAACGCGGCGAGCACGCGGCGGCCGTGACCGCGCTGTCCCAGGCGCTGGCGCTGAACGATGGCGACAAGCGGGCTTACTTCTACCGGGCCCGCGCGCACCACGCGCTCCGCGCCTGGGCGCCGGCACTCGGCGACTATACGCGCGCCATCGCCCTCGACGCGACATACGCCGATGCCTATGAGCGGCGCGGCAGGCTCCACTTCGACACACGGCAATACGACAAGGCGGTCGCCGATCTAACCCGCGCTATCGACGCGCGGCCGACGCCTGATGCGCATTTCTACCGCGGACAGTCGTATCTCGTGCAGCGCGACTACATCGCCGCTTTCACCGATTTTGACCGGGCGGTCGACCTCGCTCCCCAGACAGGCGCGTTCCATCGGATGCGCGGCGTCGCCCACGAATTCCTCGGCCGCCGGGCGCAAGCCGTCGCCGATTATCGGACGGCGCTGGCAAAAGATCCGCGCGACCGCGAAGCGCGCGACCGGCTCAACCGGCTGGGCGTGTCGCCCTAAGACGACAATCGCGGATGGCATTCCCTCCCACCTTGAGGGGGAGGGAGTTATTCACAAGCGGCTTTGACGTTTGCTGCCGCCCCCCATCGCTTCCAGCAAGCCCGCTGCAAAACTCGACAGCGTATCGTCGCGCGCGCCCATCACCACGATGCGGTCGCCGGGTTCGGCAAGCTCCAATAGCGTCTCGCCGCATTCATCGCGCTCTGCGAAGGCAAAAGCCCGGCGTCCCCGCGCCACGATGCCGGCCACGATGTCGGCGCTGGCGACGCTGCGATCGGCCGTGCCGCCGTAATAGACGGGGTCGGGCATCGCCAGCACATCGCCCGCGGCCATATGGTGCGCAAAGCATTCGATGAAGGCGTCCTTCATCATGCGCAACGGGCCGAAGCCGTGCGGCTGGAAGAGCAGCAGAAGCCGTCCCGGAAAATCGTGCAGCGTCGCCAACGTCGCCTCGATCTTGTCGGGGTTGTGGGCGAAGTCGTCGATCACCGTGACCCCGCCCGCCTCGCCGACGATCTCCAGCCGGCGGCGCAGACCGGCGAAACTTTCCAGCGCCTTTGCCGCCTGCATCAGCGGCACACCGCAGGCGCGGGCGGCTCCAACCGCCGCCAGCGCATTGGCGACATTGTGCCGGCCCGGCACGGCGAGACGCACGGCCACGCTCTCGCCGCTCGCTCCTTCGTGCAACGTGAAGGCGATGGCGTCAGGCGCAGGTTCCAACGCGGCGGCGAAAAGATCGGCGGTGGGATTGCTCAGGCTGAAGCCGATCGTCGCGTCGCGCGGCGCTTGTGCAGCAAGCGCTGCGCTTTCCTCATTGTCGAGATTGAGCACGACGGTCTGGGCACGCGCAACGAACCCGGCAAAAAGCCCGCGCAACTCGTCGAGCGATTTGTGATCGAGGGCGACGTTGTTGAGCACAGCGATCCGCGGCCGGTAGAGCGCGATCGAGCCATCGCTCTCATCGACCTCGCTCACGAAGACGTCGCCCGCGCCAACGACTGCGCTGGCGAAAGGCGTCTCGGCCGTGATGAAGTTCTTCATGATCGCGCCGTTCATCACGGTCGGATCGCGCCCGGCCGCATGCAGTATCCAGCCCGCCATGCCGGTGGTGGTCGACTTGCCGCTGGTGCCGCCAATAGCGATGCTGGTAGGCGCCGCGTTAAAAAGCTCGGCCAGCAGCTCGGCGCGGCTCACCAGCGTCGCGCCCAGCGCCCGGGCGGCCTGCAAATCCGGCACGCTCTCTTCGATGGCGGCGGAGGCGACGAAGATCTGGGCGGCATCGTCGATCCCGCTGCCGTCCTGGGGATGGAGTGCGATGCCGCGGGCGGATAGGAAATCGAACTTCGCCCCGGATCGGCCCTGGTCTAGCATGCGGTCGGAGCCGGCCACCCGGTGGCCCTGGGCGCGCAGGATCAAGGCCAGCGGCAGCATGCCGCTGCCGCCGATACCGCAGAAGAAATAGCTTCGCGCACCACTCATTGGGCGGCGACTGTAGCGACAAGCCTGCCTGTCATGAAAGCGTAATAAGGCAGAATTGCTTAACAAGAGGTGCGTTCGAAGATGCCCGACACCAAACCAGAGCCGCGCGCCATCCGTATCGGCATCGCCGCGCCCGCCTCGCGCCTAGATCCCGCGCTGGCCGACAGAGTGAGCGCGCTCGCCGCCGCGCGCTACCCCGGCGGCGCGGTCGAGCTCGTCTTCCATCCGCAATGCTTCCTGACGTCGGGGCATTTCGCCGGAGCGGATGCGGCGCGCGCGGCCGCCTTCCTGGAGATCGCGAACGACCCCGGCTTCGATGCGCTGTGGTTCGCGCGCGGGGGCTACGGGTCGTGCCGCCTCGCCGAGGACGTATTATCGAAGCTCGAGCCGGCAGCTCGGACGAAAAGCTATCTCGGCTACAGCGACGCCGGCAGCCTCTTGGCGGGTCTCTATGCGTTGGGTTTCCAGACCCTGGCGCATGGACCGATGCCGTCGGACATCCGGCGCGAGGGCGGCGAGACGGCCGTCGTGCGCGCCCTTGCCTGGCTCGTCACGCGCGACCCCGACGCGCTGGAGGCAAGCGTCGGCGCGGATAAAAAAACGGCCGCCTTCAATATCACCATCCTCAGCCACCTTCTGGGCACGGGACTCCAGCCCGATCTCGCAGGGCACGTGCTCATGCTGGAGGAGACCGAGGAGCAAATGTACCGGATCGACCGCGCGCTGTTTCACATCACCAGCAATCCCGGCATCCGCAAGGCCGCCGGTATCCGGCTCGGCCGCTGCAGCGAAATTCTGCCCAACGACCCCGATTTCGTGCTCGGCGAGGAAGACGTCGTCACGTATTGGTGCGAAAAATCGGGGATTCCCTATCTCGGCCGCGCCGATATCGGCCACGACATCGAGAACAAGGTGGTGCCTTTCGGGGCCTTGCCGGCAAGCTGAGCCTTGCTCCAGAGCCGTGGCGGAGTTCCCAATTGAAAGGGATTGTGGACTGTTCCGCCTGGAAGGGCATAGAATTCAGCAGCAACAGGACCCATCCCGCCTATCGGAACACCCGCAGGAAAGGGACGCCAAACACCATGAACGAGATCACCAAAGCCGCCGAGGCCCGTGGCCGCGGCAAGGCCAAGCTCACGCCGACCATGCTGAACCACGCCGCCTACGTCACCCACGATGCCGAGGCGACGACCAAGTTCTTCACCGAGATCATGGGCATGGAGTTCGCCAGCACCATCCTCGACGACAAGGTGCCGTCGACTGGCGATGAATTCCCCTACTTCCATATCTTCTTCAAGATGGCCGACGGCTCGACCATCGCCTTCTTCGAGGCGCCCGGTTTGCCGCCGCAATCGAAATCCTCGCACCGCGCCTACGATGTCTTCAACCACATCGCGCTCGACGCCGGTTCGCCCGAGGCGGTCCACGAATGGTACGACTGGCTGACCTCGAACGGCATCGAGGTGATCGGGCCCGTCGACCACAAGGGCATCATCCTGTCGATCTACTTCCACGACCCCAACGGCATCCGCATGGAGATGACGTCGGCGGTCGACCCGGAGTGGAACGCCCACACCGATCAGGCCTACAAGGATCTCGCGGGCTGGCTCAAGACCAAGAAGGACGCCGCCGCGGCCGGCAAGGATGTGACCCAGGCTTTGCTCGACTTCATCCACGACCAGCGCAGGCGCTACGACGGATAGGCGCCGCGCGCGCGCCAGCGCGTATAGGCGGCCGCGTCGTCGACATCGTCGAGGATGTCGGCCAGTGCCACATTCGTGCCTGGCGGCAGCCCCGCGCGGGTATCTGCCAATGCATATGCGGTCGACCAGCGGATGCCCGCAGCGAAGGCCAACTTGCGCCGGCCGGCGGCGCTCGCGCCGACCAGCCAATAACCGCCATCGACCGCCGGTCCGAACACGGCGTCATGGCCGCGCAGCGCTTCGAAGGCGCCGGCGATGTGGCCCGGCATGACGCCGGGTATGTCGGCGCCGATCAGCAGCGCCGGGCCCGGCGGACAACCAGCGATCGCCCGGCCCATGCGCGCGCCCAGATCGCCGCCGCCCTGGGGCACGACGACCCGGCCCTCCATTCCGGGGAAACCGCCGTTGGCCGCCCGGTCGGGGCTGAGCGCAAGACGCGTGGTCCAGCGCCGGTCGCGCGTGAAGCGAGCGATCAGGCGCTTCAGGTTGGCCCGGTAGAGGCGCAGCGCCTCGACCTCGCCGATATCCGCGGCGAGGCGGCGCTTGACCTGTCCCAAGGCCGGCGATTTGGCAAAGATGACGAGGTTGCGCTGCGGGCTCATGGTGACGCTCGGGCGTAGATGCGGGCGATCAGGCGCGGCGGCAGGCCGAGAAAATAGAGCCCCAGACACAACAGATTGCGCGCCGGCCGCATAACATAGCCGTCCCGCCGATAGCGCCGCGCCGAGGTCACCGCGGCAGCTTCAAGCGCAACCAGTCGGCGCCGGCCGATGCGCCGCACCAGCGCCACATCCTCCATCATCGCCAGTGGCCGGTAGCCGCCCAGGGCTTGGTAGAAATCGCGCGCGATCAGGAGACCCTGGTCGCCATAGGGCAGTCCCAGCCGCCGGCAGCGCCAGGATACGAGGCGTTCGACACGCCGCGCTGCGGGCGCCGGATCGTCGAGCGCGAAGCGGAAATATCCGGCGCGCTCGGCGTTCGCCGGATCGGCGATAAACGCGCCAACCGCCGCCGCCCAGCCTGGTGCGAGGCGCGTATCGGCGTGCAGAAAAAGCAGCCAGTCGCCTTTTGCCGCTTTTGCGCCGGCATTCAATTGTAGCCCGCGGCCGCGCGGCGCCGCGATGACCCGCGCGCCCAACTTCTGGGCAAGCGCCGGCGAGGCATCCGTCGAGCCGCCATCGACGACGATCGTCTCGGCGCCCCGAAGCGCTTGCGCGCTCGCGCCGACGTCGTCCAATGCGGCGAGCGTGGCCGCAAGCGTGCCGGCCGCCCCCAGCGTCGGGATCACGATGCTCAGCAATTCCGCCTCTTTCATCCCGGTCATCCGCACGACAAACCCCGCTGCGGCGCTTGCCAAGCGGGACCGGCGGAACCATACAGGAGGCGTTGACCCGTTCAAACGAGCCACCACCGCCCGATATGCCCCCGCGCGATCCTAATCTCCGCCTCGATGCGCTCCACGAAGCGCTGTCCGCGCAGCCCGATTGCCAAGGCCTGGCGCGCGAAGATCTCGATCTGCTCGATGTCGGCGGCATCGCGCACGATCACATTCGTCTGCGCGGGCTTGAGATAGCCGCGCCGGATATGAAAGCCGCCGGTACGAAGCCCGCGCCCGTGCTTTTGCGCGTGCCAAGGCTCAGCCAGTGGGGGCTCGCGCCGGCCGAGAACCTTGCCTATCAGGCGGCCTGCTTCAAGCGCGTAGCCCCAAGCGGCGTCACGCCGCGGCTGCTCGGCATACTGCCGGTTACCCGGACCGTGCCCATGGGGGCGCTGCTGGTCGAGGAAATCAAAGGACGCAAGCCGCGCCTGCCTGGCGAGATGGCCGCGATTGCCCGTTCGCTCGCGCTTGTCCACAAGCTTGCGGTACCGCCGCCTGCCGAATGCGCGCCGCTGCGCTTTCACATCAACGCCGTCGCCGGCACCCTCACGGCGATTGAAACGCAGGCCGCCTTCATCAACGCCGCCGGCATCGCGGCCCCGGCCAGGGCAATGATCGAAGAAGAAATCGCCTGGGCCCGCGACTTTGCTGAGGAGGCAGCGAGCCGGCCGCAAACCCCGCGCCTCGTCGCCACCGATGCCCATCCAGGCAACTTCCTCATCACCCGGGGCGGCCGCGCGGTGCTGGTCGATCTGGAAAAGATGTTCTACGGCGCGCCCGCGATCGATCTCGCCCATGCCAGCCTCTACACCTCGACCATGTGGGACCCCGAGATTGCCAGCGCCCTCGATGCCGAGGAGGTCGCGGTCTTCCTCGCCGCCTATTTCGAGGCGGCGGGCCCGGCGCTTGCCGAGGAAGTGCGGCCCTGGGTGATGCCGATGCGGCGCCTTACCTGGCTGCGCACCCTGACCTGGTGCATCCGCTGGCGCGTTCTGTCGGCGGGCGCCGACGACTGGTCGGCCGAGCAACTGGATGATGCCACCCGCGCGCATATCGAAAATATTATTGCCGACTACGTGAGCCCCGAACGGATCGAGGCGATCCGTGCGGAATGGCAGGAAGCACGGCTGGCGGCCATGCTGGCGTAAGTGCTCGCGTAGCGGCGGCACACGGCATTTTGTTCTTGTCATGTTCTTTTTCGCGGCGTATAGTCTCCGGTATGGAACAAATCAGGCACACTGCTCCATCTGCCGCCGACACCGACCTGCTGCCCGAACGGCCGCGCAAGGGGCGCGGCGCCGTCGGCAACCCGACCGGGCGCTACGAGCGCGAGACCCGGCATCTGGTCGACGACGGCTGGGGCACGGCCAATCCGCTGGCGGGCGATCCGCCGCCGCTCAAGACCACGGTGAGCGTCGATACCAGCCGCACGGTGATCGCGCGCAACACCTCGCCCGACATTCCCTTCGACCGCTCGATCAACGCCTATCGGGGCTGCGAGCACGGCTGTGTCTACTGCTATGCGCGGCCGACCCATGCCTGGATGGGGCTCTCGCCGGGGCTCGATTTCGAAACCAAGCTGTTCGCCAAGCCGGACGCGCCGGCACTGCTGCGCACTGCGCTCGCGGGCAGCGGCTATCACTGCGCACCGATCGCCATGGGCACCAACACCGATCCCTATCAGCCGATTGAGCGCGACTACCGCATCACCCGCGGCCTGCTCAAGGTGCTGGACGAATGCTCGCACCCGGTGACGCTGGTGACCAAATCGGCGCTGGTGCTGCGCGACCTCGACATTCTGTCCGCCATGGCCAAGCGCAACCTCGTCAAGGTGAGCTTGTCGGTGACGACGCTCGACCGGGGCCTGTCGCGCCGCATGGAGCCGCGCGCGGCAACGCCGGTGCGCCGGCTGGAGACGATCGAAGCGCTCGCGAAGGCGGGCGTGCCGGCCGGCGTGATGGCCGCGCCGATGATCCCGGCGCTCAACGACCACGAGATGGAAAGCATCCTTGAAGCCGCCGCCCGGGCCGGCGCGAGCGAGGCGGGCTACATCCTGCTGCGCCTGCCGCTGGAGATCAAAACGCTGTTCCGCGAATGGCTCGAGGCGCACAAGCCCGACAAGGCCAAGCACGTCCTCTCATTGGTCCGCCAGACCCGCGGCGGCGAGCTCTACAAGGCCAGGTTCGGCGAGCGCATGAAGGGCGAGGGCCCCTACGCGGCGCTCCTCAAAGGCCGCTTCGATGCGGCGATCCGCCGCCTCGGCCTCAACGAGCGGAGCTGCGATCTCGATACCGAAAGCTTCACGCCGCCGCCCAAGGATGAGCGGCAGATGAGCCTGTTGTGAGGATATCGGCGGCAACTGGTAGCTACGGCCGCCCTTCGAGGCTGCGCCGCTGACGCGGCTCCACACCTCAGGACGAGCATTTGTGGGTTGCAATATGTTCGTATGCTCATCCTGAGGTGCGAGCGCTAGCGAGCCTCGAAGGATGGCCAGCGGCATCCGCCCTGGCCACCGCCCCTACTCCTCCATGCCCAGCGCCTTCATGTAAGTCGCAAGAATGAGGTCGGCCTCGCGGCGTTTTTCCTCGTCGACCTTGCGCAGGCGAACCACCGTGCGGATCGCCTTCTGGTCGAAACCGTTGCCCTTGGCCTCGGAATAGATCTCGCGAATGTCGGCGGCAATCCCGGCCTTCTCTTCTTCCAGGCGTTCGATCCGTTCGATGTAGGATCGAAGGTGGTCAACGGCGACGCCGCCGGTCTCGGCCATGGCTCAGGGCTCCTTGTTGCTACGCGTGTGTCGGATGCGAACCGGAGCGGGCGCCCCGGCGGGATGCGTTCTTAGCAACACCGCCGGCGTTGCGAAACAATCTTTATCGAGCATCGTTGCATTCGCCCCGCCCGCTCCCACTTTTTCTTCACCATTCCTTGTTAGCGTGGCCCGGTTATGGAAGGGCAAGCCAATCTCACCGGCCTGGCGGTCGTCGCGCTCGCCGCGCTTGTCTGCGGACTGGCCATGGCGCGCCTCCGCCAGCCGGCGATTGTCGGCTACATCCTCGCAGGTGTGATCCTCGGCCCCTCGGCGCTCGGCCTTGTCGAGAACCGCGCGAACGTCGCCATCCTCGCCGAGCTCGGCGTGATCATGCTGCTCTTCCTGGTGGCGATGGAGATGAGCCTGCGCGGCTTCATGCAGGTCTGGCGCGTGGCGCTGGCCACCACGTTGCTGCAGATCGCGGTCAGCGTCGGCGTCATGATGGCGGTCTCCACCCTGCTCGACTGGTCGACCTCGCTCGCCGTGCTGCTCGGCTTCGTGGTGGCGCTTTCCAGCACTGCGGTCGTCATCAAGATGCTGGAGCAGATCAACGTGCTGCGCGCGCCGGTGGGCCAGCTCGTCGTCGGCATCCTGATCGCCCAGGATCTGGCCGTGGTGCCGATGATCCTGACGCTCAATGCCATGGCCGAGCCGACCATCTCGGTTCTTCACGTCCTGAAAATCATCGCCTCTGTCACCTTCCTGGTGCTGCTGGCGATCTGGCTCAGCCGCAAGCGGCGCCTCGTCCTGCCGTTCGGGCGCATCGTCGCCGGCCAGTTCGATCTGCGCCCGCTTTCGGGGCTGACCTTGTGTTTCGCCGCGGCGGCGGTGACCGGCCTGCTCGGCCTTTCAGCGCCCTTCGGGGCCTTCCTGGCGGGGCTCGTCGTCGGCAACTCCAACGCGCGGGCGATGATGATCCGCGCCACGCGGCCGATCCAGAGCGTGCTGATGATGGTCTTCTTCCTCTCCATCGGCCTGCTGATTGACCTGCGTTTCATCTGGGACAATATCGGCGAGGTGCTGCTCTTGCTGGCGCTGGTGACGGTACTGAAGACCGCGCTCAACATCGGCCTGCTGCATCTTCTGCGCGAGCCATGGCCGCATGCCTTCGTCGCCGGCGTGGTGTTGGCGCAGATCGGCGAGTTCTCATTCGTGCTTGGCCAGACCGCGGTCGCCGGCGGTCTGATTGCCCAGCCGGAGATGCGCCTGATCGTCTCGGTGACCGCCTTCTCGCTGCTGATCTCGCCCTTGTGGATGGCGGCGGCGCGGCGGCTGATGCGGATCATCCTGCTCTCGGTGACCTCCTTCGATGAGACCTTCGACCTTCTGATCGGCGCCCAGCTCAAGCGCGCTCAGCACACCGCGCGGGACAGCGGCCACGCCGTCATCCGGGGCGCTTTGCCGTGGCTGCGGCACGCCGGCGCGGCCTCCGCGCGCTTTGGGTCACGAATTTCCGGCTCGCTGCCAGCATTGCCGCCGCCGGCCAAACCCGCCAATGACCCGGCCCCAGAACCGGCCCCCGAGCCGGAATTGCCGCCCCCAGCACAGCAGGCGGGCGAGACTGCCGCCGGCGCCCAGCGCGCCGCCCGCGGCAAGCGCAAGGCCGCCGCCTCGGCCAAGACGTCCAGCAAACAGGGCTGAGCCTATTCGGCGGCCGCGGCACCGGCCCGGCTTTTCCGCCGGGTAAAAACGTGCTGTGATCGCGCCACCTCCAAGGATGGCACGGATGACGGACGACACTTCTCCCGAATATGGCTTCACCGACGACGAGCTCGCGGCGCTGGCGACGGTCTACGCGCCCGATCTCTTTCGGGACAAAGTCGTCGTGGTCTCCGGCGCCGGAACCGGGATCGGCCGCGGCATCGCTTTCCTTTTTGCCCGGCTCGGCGCCAAGCTGGCGATCTGCGGCCGGCGGCATGAACTGCTCGACGAGCTGGCCGCCTCGCTGCAACGCTATTCCACGCAATGTTTTACCGCCGCGATGTCGATCCGCGATCCAGATGCCGTGGAGGATTTCCTGGCCCGCACCGAGGACGCGCTGGGGCCGCTCGATATCCTGGTCAACAATGCCGGCGGCCAGTTCCCCCAAAACGCGCTCGACTTCACGGTCAAGGGCTGGAACGCCGTCATCGACACCAACCTGAACGGCACCTGGTACATGATGCAAACCGCCGCCAAGCGCTGGCGCGACGAGAAGCGGCCGGGCGTGATCGTCAACGTGATTGCCGATTTCTGGCGCGGCATGCCGCAGATCGCGCATACCTGCGCCGCGCGCGCCGGGGTCGCTTATCTCTCCAAGTCGGTCGCCGTGGAATGGGCGCCGCTCGATATCCGCGTCAACTGCGTCGCCCCCGGCGCGATCGAAACCACCGCCTTCGCCTACTACCCACCGGAGGGCAGCGCCACCTTCCCCCACGCCAATCCGCGCTTCACCGTGGGTGATGTGAACGACATCGCCGAGGCTTGCGTCTACCTGGCCGCGCCGTCCGGCAAATTCATCACCGGCGAGGTGTTGACTGTCGATGGCGGCCAGCAGCTCTGGGGCGCGATGTGGCCGGCCGGCAAGCCCGACGCCTTCAAGATCCCGGAGGGCTAGCCGGCACGATGGCAGCCAGCGGTGACATCGCCGGGGACGCGGCGGCGGAGATCCACGATCTGCACGTATTTCTGGACGGCTGGCTGAGCGGAGAGCTGCCGCGTAATGCCGAAAGCTATGCCGGCTTCGCACCGGTGTTCGAGCCCGGCTTCGTCATGATCAGCCCGAACGGCGCGACGACGCGGCTCGGTGATCTGTTGCTTAATCTTGAAGGCGCGCACGGCCTCCGCGCCGGGACCGTGCCGCCCTTCGCCATCCGGGTCGAGAAGGTGACGCCGCTGCATATTTGGAGCGGCCATGCGTTGGTCGCCTACGAGGAGTGGCAGGACCTGCCCGAGGGAACCACGGCGCGCCAAAGCAGCGTGCTCTTCCGCCGCGCCCCCGAAACACGACACGGCGTGCGCTGGCTCCATCTCCACGAGACCTGGATCGAAGGCCATGCGCCGCCCGTCTGAGCCCCCATTGCACGAGACTGTCCATGCCCGACTTTGAACTCGAAAGCGCGGCTGGCGGGATGGTCGCGGGGGTCGATGAGGCTGGACGCGGCCCGCTTGCGGGGCCGGTCGTCGCCGCCGCCGCGGTGATCGACGAAGCGCGGCTCGACGCGGCGCTGCGCGACCGCATCGACGATTCAAAGAAACTAAGCGCCGCCAAGCGGGTGGCCATTTTCGCCGAGCTTGCCGGCTGCGCCCGGCTTGCCGTGGGGGCGGCGAGCGTGGCCGAGATCGACCGCCTGAATATTCTGGGCGCAACCATGCTGGCGATGCGCCGCGCGGTGCTGGCGCTCGGCATTCTTCCCGACCTTGTCCTGATCGACGGCAATCGCACGCCCGAGCTGCCCTGCCCCGCCCGCGCCGTGATCGGTGGCGACGCCCGCTGCCTTTCGATCGCCGCCGCCTCGATCGCCGCCAAGGTGACGCGCGACCGGATCATGGCAAGCCTCGCCGCGCGCCATCCCGGCTTCGGCTGGGAGCGCAATGCCGGCTACGGCACCGCCGCGCACCGCAAGGCACTCATTCGTTTGGGCCCCACCGCGCATCACCGCCGCAGCTTCGCCCCGGTCGCCGAACTGTTCGGCTGAGGGGATCTGACTGGCATCGATCCTTCGAGGCCGCATTGCGGCACCTCAGGATGAGCGCCTGATCCTGCCCAAACCAAATGCTCATCCTGAGGTGCGAGCGGGGCGAGCCTCGAAGGACGGATGCAGCGTCCCGCAACCGCTTGCGCGTACCGGCTAGACTCGTAATGGAAAATTTTCCGTTAACACTTTGAAACAAAAATCTATTGACGGCGAATCTCGTTTGACTCAGGATCGCCGCCCATGACAGACGAACCATCGAACGGGGCCGGCGGCCCGGCCAAAAACCTGCCGACCACCTTGCCAATCGGCGAGATCGTCGTCGGCGACTGCATCGCGACCATGAACGGCTTTCCCGAAGCCTCGGTCGACATGGTCTTCGCCGATCCGCCCTATAATTTGCAGCTCGCGGGCGAGCTTCACCGGCCCAACAACTCCCGCGTCAACGGCGTGGAGGAAGCCTGGGACCGCTTTTCCAGCTTCGCCGATTACGACCGCTTCACCCGCGAATGGCTGGCGGCGGCCCGGCGCATCCTCAAGCCCAACGGCTCGATCTGGGTCATCGGCAGCTACCACAACATCTTCCGCGTGGGCGCGGCGCTGCAGGATCTCGAATACTGGATCCTCAACGATGTGGTCTGGCGCAAGACCAACCCGATGCCGAACTTTCGCGGCCGGCGCTTCACCAACGCGCATGAGACGCTGATCTGGGCGGCGCGCGGCAAGGATGCCCGCCACACCTTCAATCACGACGCCATGAAGGCGCTGAACGAAGACCTGCAGATGCGTTCGGACTGGCTGATCCCGCTCTGCACGGGCCCCGAGCGGTTGAAGGACGAAGAGGGCCGCAAGCTCCACCCGACCCAGAAGCCCGAAGCGCTGCTGCATCGGGTGATCCTGGCGGCAACGCGGCCGGGCGAAATCGTACTCGATCCCTTCATGGGCGCGGGCACGACGGGCGCGGTCGCCAAACGCCTTGGCCGCCGCTGGATCGGCATCGAGCGCGAAGCGCATTACGCCGTGGGCGCCACCGTCCGCATCGCCGACGTCACAGAACTTGAGGATGCCGAATTGTTTGAAACCCCGTCCAAGCGCGAGGCCAAGCGCATTCCCTTTGGCTGGCTGATCGAACGCGGTCTGATTGAACCCGGCACGGTGCTGTTCGATGCGCGCAAGAAGTATTCCGCGCGCGTGCGCGCGGACGGCTCGCTGGTCGCCGCCGAGCAGACGGGCTCGATCCACAAGGTTGCCGCCGGCCTTCAGGGCGCGCCGGCCTGCAATGGCTGGACCTTCTGGCACGTGCGTCACAAGGGCGTGGATGTACCGATCGACGCCTTCCGCCAGAAGCTGCGCGCGGAGTTGAGCTGAAGGCGCACGGCGGAACCGCCGAAGCTCGTCTCGCTCAAGAAAAAACCCCTCACCCTCCCATCGCCCATGTTTAACTTGGGCGATGGGAGGGTGAGGGGGTCTTTGGCCGCGCCTATCCCGCCGCCGGCAGATCGATCTCCACCAGCAGCCCGCCGAGTTTCGACGTCTTGAGCGTCAACGTGCCCTCGTAGCTCTCGACCAGGTCGCGCACGATCGACAAGCCAAGCCCGCTGCCGGGCGTGGCCTCGTCGAGACGCTCGCCGCGTTCGAGCGCCCGGTCGCGCTGGCCCGGCGCAAGCCCCGGGCCGTCGTCCTCGACCCGGACCACCACCCGCCGGGGCTCTTTTCCCGGCGTGACGGTCACGTTCACCTCGACCAGATGCCTGGCCCATTTGCAGGCATTGTCCATCAAATTGCCAAGCATCTCCTCGATATCCTGGCGCTCGCCGATGATCGCCGCCCCCACTGCGACCTCGGCTGATATATCGAGGTTTTTGTCGCGGTGGATGGCGGTGAGCGTGCGCTCTAGCGCCGCGAGGATCGGGCCGACCTCGGTGCGCGCGCCAAGCCCGCTGACCCGCGCCGCCGCGCGCGCGCGGGCCAGGTGGTGGTCGACCTGCTGCTGCATCAGCCTTGCTTGTTCATGCACGGTCTTGGCGAGCGCGCTCTTGTCGCCGGCGCTCTCATTGGCGAGCACGGCGAGCGGCGTCTTCAGCGCATGGGCAAGATTGCCGACATGGGTGCGCGCGCGCTCGACCACTTCGCGGTTGTGATCGATCAGCTTGTTGAGCTCCTCGGCCAGCGGTTCGACCTCGGCGGAGAACTGGCCCGTCAGGCGTTCGGACCGGCCCGAGCGGATCGCTGCCAGTGCCGCGGGAATCCGCCGCAGCGGCAGTATTCCATAGCGCACCTGGATGAACACCGCGATCACCAGGATCAGACCCAGCCCGCCCAGCGACCAGACGAGGCTGCGGTTGAAGAGCGCGATCTCGCCCTCGATCTCGCCGCGATCGCCGGCGATCAGCAGCGTGTAGCGTACCGTGCGCTGCCCGGCCTCGTCGGCGACCAGCACGGTCTGGGCGAGTATCCGCAGGTCCTGGCCGTCGGGCCCGGCCACGCGCAGGAATACAGGATCGGCGCCAATGGTCTTGTGCTCGATCGAGCGGTCCCACAGCGAGCGCGAGCGCCGCATCGCCTTGACGCCCTTCGAGATCTGCCAGTACCAGCCCGAATAGGCCTGCTCGAAGGCCGCCTCGCCGGGCTCGCCCAGCATCTGCAGGCGCCCTTTCGTGTCGACACGGCTCACCGTGTAAAGGCTGTCCCAGAGCACCGCGAGGCGCGCATCGAAGCTGCGCTCGACATAGTCGCGGAACAGTGTCGACAACAGGAAAGCGCCGCCGAACAGCCCGGCGGCAATCCAGAAAGCGGCCCCGGCAACGAGGCGGAAGGCAAGCGAGTTGGTGCGGATCGCCAACGGCCGGCGTGCTCAGCCCTCGGCCTCGGCGGGTGGCTCCAGGCGGTAGCCGAGGCCGCGCACGGTCTGGATCAAATCGAGTTCGAGCTTCTTGCGCAAGCGGCCGACGAAGACCTCGATGGTGTTCGAATCGCGATCGAAGTCCTGCTGGTAGATGTGCTCGGTGAGCTCGGTGCGCGAGACCACCTTGCCCTGGTGGTGCATCAGATAGGTCAGCACCTTGAACTCGTTGGCCGTCAGTTTGACCGGATTGCCGTCGACCGCGGCGCGGCCCGAACGAGTGTCGACGCGGAGCGGGCCGCAGACCATCTCGGGGCTTGCCTGACCGGCGGCGCGGCGGATCAACGCCCGCAGGCGCGCGATCACCTCTTCCATATGGAAGGGCTTGGTGACGTAGTCGTCGGCGCCGGCATCGAAGCCGGCGACTTTCTCGCTCCACTGATCTCGCGCCGTGAGGATAAGCACCGGCGTGTCCCGGCTCTCCTCGCGCCAGCGGCGCAGCACGGTCACCCCGTCGACGATGGGCAGGCCGAGATCGAGCACGATGGCGTCATAGGGTTCGGTCCCGCCAAGAAAATGCGCCTCCTCGCCATCGGGCGCATGGTCGACGGAATAGCCCGCCTCCGTCAGCGCCTTGGTGAGCTGACGGGCAAGATCGGGATCATCCTCTGCAATCAAAACACGCATCAGCGCCTCTTGCGGTACCAAAGCCGCCGATTGCGACGGAAATTTGGCCTCCGCTCCAATTGGGGGTTTCTATATACCGGCGCACCGCCCCTAACTCCAAGTATTCTACCCGTCCGGGCGTTGGCCGTGACGACGGCGACGCGCCCACCAAGTGTCAGCATGCGGACGCGGTATATGAATGGACCCCGAGGACAGCCGAGCAGTTGCACGCCCACCATCCGTCCCTGCACGCGCTGACGGACCAAGTGCAGGATCTGGCCGAGCGGCACGATACGGCCACTGGCAAGCGCCTGGCGCGCGCAGTTATGCGAGCCCTGCGCGAGCGTTGGTTGGGCGCCGCCGGCAGCGAGAAATACCGCGACGATGATGGCAAATACGGTCCTCATGGGGGCCGTTATAAGCATCGGCGCATGAACCCTGGATGAACGGAGCCGGACGGCTTCGTTCAGATAAAGCCAAGGAAATCCGCCAATTTTTCAGTGTCTCGCGATGGGCACATACTGCCATAGGCGCTAACCCGCAAGATGGCCCAGCGCATGGGCCGCGACTTTGCGCATCAGCGAGGGCAAAGCCCGCTCCCCCAGCCGGTCCACGGCAACCCAGACGCCGCCTCCGTCAGCGATTTTGGGATTTTTCCCCTCAACGCGGCCGGCCAGCACCGCCAGTTCCAGATGAAAATGCGTGAACGTATGTTTCACCAGTCCCGGCAAGGCCTCGACGGGTGCCCTGAACGGCGCGGCCGCGTGCGCCTCCGATAGCGCGATGGGCGCCTCACCCCAGGCGGTCGACGGCACCTCCATCATGCCGCCCAGAAGGCCGCGCTCCGGGCGACGGCGAAGCAGCACCGCACCGTCGCCGTCGCTGATCCAGAAGGCGGCGCCGTGCCGGGTGGGCCGTTGGGCTTTGGGCGCGCGCCGGGGCAGCGTCTCGGCGATCCCCGCTGCCCGGCCGGCACAACCCGCTGCCCAGGGACAGCCCCCGCAACGCGGCTGGCGCACGGTGCAGACCGTCGCACCCAGATCCATCACCGCTTGCGCATAATCGCCGGGCCGTGCAGCCGGGGTCAGCCTGCCTGCCAATTCGCGCAACTGCGCCTTGGCGCCGGGCAAGGGCGTCTCGACCGCAAAGCGCCGCGCGATCACACGCTCCACATTGCCATCGACAACAACTGCGCTTTGGCCAAATACGATCGCCGCAATCGCCGCCGCGGTGTAGTCGCCGATCCCCGGCAGGCGTTTCAGTTCAGCCGCGGTTTCGGGAAAGCGTCCGCTTAACTCGGTCGCGACGGTCCGCGCGCAGGCATGCAGGTTGCGCGCCCGAGCGTAGTAACCAAGCCCGGCCCAGGCCCGCAGAACATCGTCGAGCGGCGCCGCGGCCAGCGCGTGCACGGTTGGCCAGCGCGCGAGGAACGTCTCGTAATAGGGGATCACCGCGGCGACGGTGGTCTGCTGCAGCATCACCTCGCTCAGCCACACCGCGTAGGGATCGGCGCGCTCGCCGGCCCGCATCCGCCACGGCAGCGTGCGGGCGCTGCGATCGTACCACGAAAGCAGTTGCGCCGCTGCCTCGCCTACGTTGGCGGCGGCACCATCGTCTTTTGCCGGGCTTGTCACACTGTCGTTATCCGTGCCGGAGGTCACTGGCGGAAACACAATTTGGCCACTATTCTCACCGAGAACGCGACCGGTCACCATAGGCCGTGATCGGCCACCCGGCCACAGCACGCGAGCCGTCGCACGATGCCAGACCGCCCCGGAAAAACGTCTGACAAAAAAAGGCGTGACGACAAGGCGCCCGCCAATCGGGACGAGCGGCGGCGGCCAACCGGCATGCGCGCCATCGCGGCCCCGCTTTCGGCTGTGGGTCGGCCGGTGCTCAAGCGCCGCGGGCTGGCGGGCGGACGCATCGTGGCCGAATGGCCCGAGATCGTCGGCGCCACGCTCGCGGGCTGCAGTTGTCCCGAGCGCCTCAGCCAGCCGCGCGATGGCGGGCCGGGCGTGCTCAAGATCCGCGTCGACGGGCCGCTGGCGATCGAGCTGCAGCATCTCGAACCGGTGGTCATCGAGCGCATCAACGGATATTTCGGTTACCGCGCGGTGGAGCGCCTGTCGATGGTGCGCGGCCCCCTGCCGCCGCGCCGCAACGAGGCGCCAGCCACGCCCCCCGCCCCCGACGCGGCGGCGCTGCAACAGGCGGCGGATCGGACCGCCGGCATCGAGGACGAGGCCCTGCGCGAGGCATTGACCTCGCTTGGCGGGCATGTGTTGTCGCGCGGCCGAGGTTCGGCGCCGCGCTGACGAAATGCCGATTTTTTGCGGTTCCGAGTGCTTCGGTCCGCTTGTAGAGTTCCAGCCCAAACCCTATACTGCCCCTACATATTGGGGCGAGGAGGTAAACTTGCTCAAGGTCTTGTTGAGAGGCTCCGCTCTCACCGTATCGTTGATTGGCTTGGCGGCGCTGCCCGCGATGGCCGGAATGCTGCCCGCAAATGACAAGACGGCGGTCCTTGCGGCCCCCGCTCAGCTCGCCGAGACGAAAGAAGGCCCAGAGAAAAAGGGCGCCGAAAAGAAGAATGCCGAAGCTAAAGGCGAAGGCCCGATAGTCGGCCTTGTCACCCTCAAACATGCGCTCGCCGACAAAGTGCTCGGCAAGAAGGACGCGCCGATTACCATCCTTGCCTTCGAGTCGCTGAGCTGCGGGCACTGCCAGTCGTTCCATGCCGGCGCCTGGCCGACGATCAAGAAGGAGTATATCGAAACCGGCAAGGCGAAGATCGTGCTGCATGCCGTGTTCGGCGGCGTGCGCGCCCAGTTCGCGACCATGCTGGCGCGCTGCGTACCCGATGACCGGCATTTCGCCATGGTCGATCTGCTCTATCGCAACCAGGCGAAATGGACCCAGGCCGCCAACGCCGATGAGCTGTTCGCGCAACTGAAGCCGGTCGCCCGCCTCGTCGGCATGAACGATGCTCAGTTCAAGTCGTGCATGGACAGCAAGGAGCTTTATCGCGGCCTCAGCCGGATGCGCGACGAGCTCGACGCAAAATACAAGATCCGCTCGACCCCCACATTCGTGATCAACGGCAAACGGCTGATCGGCGCCCAGCCTTTCGCGGAGTTCGACAAGCTCATGAAGTCGATGATCAAGGCCGAGTTGAGCGGCGCCAAGTAGCAACGGGAGAAATCGGCCGCATTGGTTCAGTTCAACAAAGTCCGGCTCTCCGGATTCAAGTCCTTCGTCGAATCGACCGAACTCGTCATTGAGGACGGGCTGACTGGCGTCGTCGGCCCCAATGGCTGCGGCAAGTCGAACCTGCTGGAAGCGCTGCGCTGGGCGATGGGCGAAGGCTCGGCCAAGCAGATGCGCGGCGGCGGCATGGACGACGTCATCTTCAACGGCACCAACGAGCGGCCGGCGCGCAACATCGCCGAGGTCGTGATTTCGCTGAAGAACAACGATCGCAAGTTTCCCCCGCAGTGGAACGAGCTCGACGAGCTTGAGATCGTGCGGCGGATCGAGCGCGGCGAAGGCTCGCACTACAAGGTCAACGGCCAGGACGTCCGCGCCCGCGACGTCCAGCTCCTTTTCGCCGACCTCTCAACCGGCGCGCGCTCGACCGCGATCGTGAGCCAGGGCAAGGTCGGCGCGCTGATCAATGCCAAGCCCGCCCAGCGCCGCATGCTGCTGGAGGAGGCGGCCGGCATCACCGGCCTGCATTCGCGGCGCCACGAGGCCGAGCTTCGCCTGCGCGGCGCGGATAATAATCTTGCCCGGCTCGACGATGTGATCGGCGCCTTGGCGGGCCAGATGCAGGGCCTCAAACGCCAGGCCCGCCAGGCCACGCGGTACCGCAATATCGGCGAGCAGATCCGCGCCTGCGAGGCGATCCAGCTTCACCTGCGCTGGCGTGAAGCCGCCGAAGAAATGGAGAATGCCCGCACGCGCCTCCGCGACGCCGAAGCGAAGGTGACCGAGCTTGCCCAGGCGGTCTCCGCCGGCACGGGCGCACAAGCCAAAGCAGCCGAGGCGATGCCGGCGCTCCGCCTGGCCGAAGCCGAAGCGGCAGCAGAGCTGCAACGCCTGGCGATCGCGCGCGACACGCTCGACAAGGAAGAAGAGCAGCTCGCCGAGGCGCGCGCCGAATACCAGACGCGCCTGCAGCAGATCGAAGAGGATCTTACACGCGAGCAGACGATGAGCGAGGACGCCGCCGCGGCGCTGGCCCGCATCGAGGCTGAAGCCGAAGGCCTGGCCGATACGAACGACAGTGAAAACGACGCACGGTCCCAGGCCGCGCGCGCCGTCGCCGAGGCCGAGGCTGCGCTCGAGATCATCGAGGCCGCGCTCACCCGCCTCACCCAGGCCGCCGCCGAGGCCGAGGCGCATCGCTCCGGGCTCGACGAGCGCTTGGAGGCGCTGCGATCACGCCAGAACCGCTTGTCCGAGCGCGCCCAGTCGATCGAGATCGAGCGTCAGGCGCTGGCCGAGAAGGCCGGTCCCGATGCCGATGCGGGCGATGCGGCTGCGCGCGCGGCGGACCGGGCGCTGGAAGAAGCGCGCGCCGGGGCCGAAGCGGCCGAAGTTGCGAATACCGCCGCGCGGGCCCGCGAGGCCGAGATCCGCGGCGCGCTGCTTCAGGCCGACGAGGCGCTGGCGTCATTGCGCGCCGAAGCGCGTGGGCTGGAGGCGCTGCGCACGGAGGCCGACGATCTGCCCGATGCGGTGGTCGGCAAGATCCGCGCCGAGCCCGGTTTCGAGGCCGCGTTGAGCGCGGCGCTGGGCGACGACCTTCGCGCCTCGATCGACGACACCCAGTCGATCCATTGGATAGCAACCAACGGACCCGAAGGCCCGGCCCTGCCCGGCGGTTCGGTCCGGCTCGGCGATCATGTCGAGGCACCGGCGGCGCTCGCCCGCCGGCTCACGCAGATCGGCGTTGTGGCCAATCTGGCCGAAGGCGGGCTTTACGCGCCCAAGCTCGCTCAAGGACAACGCCTGGTCAGCCGCGCCGGCGACTTGTGGCGTTGGGACGGCTTCGTTGCCTTGGCCGAGGCCGGCAATCCGGCGGAGACGCGGCTGCGGCAGGCCAACCGGCTGGCCGAGATCGCGATCGTCCTGACCGACGCGGAAGGAACCGCCCAGGCCGCGCGCGCCGCGGCAGAGAAAGCCAAGGTCAAGGTCGCCGCAACCACCGAGGCCGAGCGCACGGCCCGCGAAGCCCATCGCACCCGCATGGCGGCGCTGAGCCAGGCCCGCGAGGCGCAGGCCCGGGCCGCCAAGGAGGCCGCCGAGCGCACCACCCGCGCCCGCGCGCTGGAAGAGGCCGCGGCCAGCGTCGGCGCCGATCTCGCCGAGATCGACGAAGAGCTCACGACCGCCGAGGCGGCGGCGGACATCGCGCGCTCCGGCGAAGACAGCCGCGCCGAGCTGGGGAAAAAACAAAGTCAGGTTCAGACCCAACGCGGCACCCTCGACGAGCTGCGCCAGACCCGCGACCGGTTGCGCGCCGAAGCCGAGGCGCGCGAGCGCCGCCGCAATGCGATCGTCGACGAGCGCCGGATCTGGGAGGCGCGTATCGAAAACGGGACGCGCCAGTTCAAGCTGCTCGGCGAGCGGCGCAATGCAGCCAAGACCTCGATCGAACGTCTGGCCGGCCGGCCGGCCGAGATCCAGAATTTACGCGCCGGGCTTCTCGACGCCATCGAGACCGCCGAGGCCAAGCGCAGCGAAGCGGCCCGCACGCTGGAAGCCGCCGAGGCCCGGCTCGCCGAGGTCGAGGGCGCGCTGCGCGCCGCCGAGGGCACGCTCGCCGATATCCGTGAGGAGCGCGGCCGCTCCGAAGGCGCCGTCTCGCAGGCCGATCAGGCGATCGAAGCGGTCACCGAGCGTATCCGCGAGCGGCTTGGTTGTGCGCCCGAAGCGGCGCTGGACGCCGCCAATCTCGATGAGGGTGCGGAGCTGCCGGCGCTCGACGACATCGAGACCAAGCTCGACCGTCTGACCCGCGAGCGCGACAATATGGGTCCGGTCAACCTGCGCGCCGAGCGCGAATCAGAAGAGCTCGGCGAGCAGATTTCCACAATGGAGACCGAGCGCGAAGATCTGCTCGGCGCCATCTCACGCTTCCGCCAGGCGATCAACGAGCTCAACCGCGAGGGCCGCCAACGCCTTCTTGCCTCCTTCGAGAAGGTCGACGTGCATTTCCGCACGATCTTCGAAAGCCTCTTCGGCGGCGGCCAGGCGTTTTTGAAGTTGATCGAATCGGATGATCCGCTGGAGGCCGGCCTTGAGATCATGGCGAGCCCGCCGGGCAAGCGGCTGCAGGCCATGTCGCTGCTCTCCGGCGGTGAGCAGGCGCTGACGGCGCTGTCGCTGCTGTTCGCGGTCTTCATGACCAATCCCGCGCCGATCTGCGTGCTCGACGAGGTCGACGCCCCGCTCGACGACGCCAATGTCGACCGCTTCTGTACCCTGCTCGACACGATCACCAACGAGACCAAGACGCGCTTCCTTCTGATCACCCATCACCGCATGACCATGGCGCGGATGGACCGCCTGTTCGGCGTCACCATGGGCGAGAAAGGCGTCTCGCAACTCGTCTCCGTCGATCTCCGCGAGGCCGAACGCCTGCGCACCGTGGCGTGAGCAACCCGACGGTTCCGCCGGCCTGATTGTCGCAGTCATTTTATTTCAACTAAATCAATATGTTAGGCACGCGGCGCGGCCTTGACACCCCTGCTGCGAGGCAATATCGTTCGCGCGGCCTTGACCCGGGAGAAGTCCGGTTCGGGGCGTGTGTCCTTTTCGCGCCGGGCTATGTCTGAAAAGAAACCGCCGCCTGCGCTTCGGGAGCTCGACGCAAGATTGCGCGAGGCTCGCGACAGGCAGGAGCGGCGGGCGGGCAAAGCCGGGGCGCGGCGGGCGGAGGATATGTCGGGGGTGGGCCTGGCGCTCCGCCTGGGGGTCGATTTCGTTGCAGGCGTTGTGGTCGGCGTGGGCGTCGGCTTGTTGCTCGATTGGTGGATGGGCAGCTCGCCGGCGATGCTGATCGTGTTCTTCGTCCTTGGCGCCGCTGCGGGTACCTTCAATGTGTTCCGCACGGCGAGCGGCCAGAGCAATGCGGTCGGTTACCGGCAAGCCCGGGAAAACGGGGAAGATGCCAAAGACGCCAATGACACCGGCGCGGGCGATGCGAAGGGCAAGACGGCCGACAAGGCCGGCAAAGATACGCAAGGCGGCGCATAGCCAGGCAAACGGGGCCAGGGCGACGGGCCGAAAAACGGGGTTAAGGACGACGCAGCATGGCGAGCCCACTCGAGCAATTCGAGATCAAGGCGATCGTGCCGATCGAGGTCGGCGGCCTGGACATTTCCTTCACCAATTCGTCGGCGGCGATGGCCGCGGCGTTGGTGGTTGGAACGGGTCTGCTGGTCTTCGGCATGGGCCGGGCCAGCGTGGTGCCGGGGCGCATCCAGTCGATCGCGGAGTTGTCCTACGAATTCGTCGCCGGGCTCATCAGCGACACCGTGGGCGCGGAAGGCAAGCGCTACTTCCCCTTCGTCTTCACGCTGTTCATGTTCGTGCTGCTGGGCAATCTGCTCGGCATGCTCCCCTATTCCTTTACCTTCACCAGCCACATCATCGTGACCTTCGCGATGGCGGCCGTGGTCTTCATCGGCGTTACTATTTTGGGCCTGGTGAAGCACAAGATGCACTTCTTCAGCTTCTTTGTGCCGCCCGGCGTGCCGGTGGCGATGTGGCCGCTGCTGATCCCGATCGAGATCATCTCCTACCTCTCGCGGCCGATCAGCCTGTCGGTGCGGCTTTTTGCCAACATGCTGGCGGGACACACGCTGCTGAAGGTCATCGGCGGCTTCGTCTTCGGCCTGGGCGCGATCACATTCGGCGTTGGCGGCCTGCTGCCGCTGGCCCTCATGGTGGCGCTGACCGGGCTTGAGATCGTGATCGCGTTCCTGCAGGCTTACGTTTTTGCGATCCTCACCTGCCTCTACATCAACGACGCGCTCCACCTCCATTAAACATGCGCGCCAAAGCCAAGAACCGGAATTCAAAGCGAGAAGGAAGAACGATCCATGGACGCTAGTGCAGTCAAACTCCTCGGCGCCGGCATCGCCGTGCTCGGCGTGATCGGCTCGGGCATCGGCATCGGCAACATCTTTTCGGCCTACATCCAGGCCGTCGCGCGCAATCCCTCGGCGCGGCGCGAGACCGACATGTTCACCATGACCATGCTGGGCTTCGCGCTTGTCGAGGCGCTGGCGCTGTTCGCGCTGATCATCGCGCTCTTGCTGCTCTTCGTATTCTGAGCCGGCCCGGCGCGTGCCGCCGGATCAGCCCGATGTTGGCCAAGAGCTCATGACCATGCGACGCGTCACCTGCCTGCGAAACGGCTTGGCGCTGGGGATCTTCGGGTCCGCCTTGCCGGCCGCTCTCGCCTTCGCGGCGGAGAAGGGCAGCACCCAGAAATCGGGCATGCCCCAGCTCGACCCGTCGAGCTTCGCCTCGCAGATCTTCTGGCTCGCGCTCACCTTCACGCTCTTCTTCTTGATCGCCTGGCGGGTCGCGCTGCCGAGGATCGGGCGGGTGCTGGAGGATCGGCGCGAGCGCATCGACCGCGATGTTGCAAAGGCGCAGGAAGTCCGTAATGAGGCCGAGGCGGTACTGGCGGAGTACGAGAAGCTCTCCGCCGAGGGCCGTGCCTCGGCGCAGGTCGTGATCCGCGAGGCCAACGAGCTGGCCGCGGCCGAGGCGTCCGCAGCGCATGAAAAGCTCAGCCGGCGCCTGGCGGGCGATATCGAGAAGGCCGAGCGGCGCATCGCCGAGGCGCGCAACTCTGCCCTTGAAGGGATCGGCGATATCGCGGCCGAGATCGCCCAAGCGGCATCGGCGAAGCTGATCGGGCTTGAGGTCAGCCCGCAGGACGCGGCCGGCGCGGTGTCGCGTGCCGTCAAGGATCTTGGGTAGCGGCGCGCATGGACCATCTCATTCAAAGCGCCGAGTTCTGGGTCGCGGTCGCCTTCGTCCTCTTCGTCATCTTCATGGTCTGGAAGGCGACCAAGCCCCTGATGGCGGCGCTTGACGGGCGCGCCGCGCGCATCAAGCACGAGCTCGACGAGGCCCAGCGCCTGCGCGAGGAAGCGCAAAAGCTGCTCGCCGAATACCAGCGCAAGGAACGCGACGCCGCCAAGGAGGCCGAGGCCATGCTCTCGCATGCCCGCTCCGAAGCGACGCGGCTGCGCGAGCAGGCCGGCGAAGACCTCAAGGCCTCGGTCAAGCGGCGCGAGCAACAGGCGCTCGACCGCATCGCCCAGGCCGAGGCCCAGGCCGAGACGCAGGTGCGCGCCCAGGCGGTCGACCTCGCCATCGCCGCGACCCGCCAGATCCTCGCCGAGAAGCTCGACGCGACCCAGACCGCCCGCCTCGTCGACGAGGCGCTGAAGGAACTGCCGGGCAAGCTGAATTAGGGCAAACGCTCCCGCCTATCGCCCGTCGCCGTCAGAGGCCAGCGGGCGAGGTGCCCGAACCTCTATTTTCTATTTGGATTCGACACGGTGCACGGGCGTGACGCCGCGCGCCTTGAGCCAGGCGGCGGCGCGGCGCTCGACATCGGTGCGCTGCTTTTTCGTTAGCTCGTCACGGATATTCGGTGCCGCCATTGGCAAGCGCGACTTCATCAGTGCAGCGGTGATGAGTTCCCAATAATACTGCTCGGCTTTTGTCCCATATCGCCAGTGATAGAACCTAAGGGCATAGGCAGCGATATTATCCTTCTGGTTGGCGGCTTTGTGCAACCAAGCGAGCCCGTCGGCCGCCGTCCCGGGAATTCGATAGCGCTCTGGATATTCTTCGTTGGCCCGGGTTGCGATGAAATTTCCGAGCAGCGCTTGCGCCCGCGCATCGCCAGCTTCGGCCATAGTGAGCAGGATACGATAGCCCCGCATGACCTCGATGCCGTGTCCGGTGAGGTAGGCTCCCAAGGCCCGTACACCGGGCTTGTAGTTCTGCGCCGCCGATTTCTCGTACCAGTGTCGGGCTTTCTTCACCGACAAGGTAATATATTCCTTAGTCCCGGTATTCCCGCCGTCGTACCATTCTCCCAGAATATGCTGCGCCCGCGGATCGCCTTTCTGCGCCAGCGGATGCAGGAGTTTGAAAGCGCGGGCATAGTCCCCGGTGTCGTGCACACGCACTGCTTCTGCGATCGGATCGGCCATGGCTGCGCCAGGCCAGGTGGAGACCAGGAGAAGAAGCAGCGAGATCGCACGAATATGGCTTGCCATGTCGGGGCGGTCCTATTTCGTCATGCCATGCGCCTTGAGCCAAGTGTCGGCTCGCCGCCTCGCCTCGGCAATCTGCTGGCTGGTCATCTCTTTTCTGATGTCGCCAATGAGCAGTGGCTTGGATGTCTTCCGAATATGCTGGCCGATGATCTCCCATTTGTGGGCGTCGACATAATTCCTGTCGGATAGGAAGGAAAACATGAGCCTTGTTGGAGCCATCACGTTCTTCTGCTCGATGGCCTTGATCAGCCAAGCCCTCGCTTCGTACTTGGTCCCAGTCACGCCGTGTCTGCGGTCAGCAATAAACAGGCCCAACATCCATTGAGCTTTGGAGTCGCCCCGTTCCGCGGCGATGGTAAGCAGTTTTTGCCCCCGCTTGACGTCGACCTCCCAAAGGATCAGCAGCCGGCCAAGCCCGCGCAGCCCCGGTGTGTGGTCCTTTGCGGCCGATTTTTCAAACCATTCGAAAGCTTTGGAGCGACTGGCATGGACCCAGCGGCCTTGGTCATATACGTAGCCGAGATAATATTGCGCCCTGGCATCCCCGGCCTCCGCCAAGGGACGCAGCAAGGCAACTGCCTGCTGATATCGTTCGTTGTCGAAGGCACGCTTCGCCGCAGCAATGTCATCGGCGCTTGCGCCCATCGACCACACGATCATGGCAATCGCAGCGCCGAATGTGCGAACGGCCAGACCCAGCGCTTGCTTGGACTTTTGATTTCGTACAGCCATGACGGGAGTGTCTCTTGGATTATGCAGGCATACCCATCCTATGTTGTTGCTGCCAGCGGGTGAAGCAACAGCAGAATCATGACGGGTGTCGACTCACCGCCCGTGGGGGTTGTACCAACGTTCCAGCCCCATCTTTCTGACCTGCTCCTTCGTGAGCAGGATTTCTTTGCCCACAGGTGCTCTTAACGGCTCTCCGGATCGAGGGTCGATCAGTATTTCATGGTGGAGAATTTCGCCCGATTTGTTGAAGACTGGGCCATACACATAGCTTTCAACACCCGCGGCGCGCCTTTGTTGAAACGACCGCCTGGCTTTGAGGTTGGGATAGGCCTTGTTCCAAACATCTCTGATCCCATTCAGTCTTGTTTCGGTGTCGATGTCTTGCGGTTCAGTAGATCCGGGTTCCGATCTTGGTGCGATTCGCCCTTTTCCATCCACCGCCACATAAAGCCGGCCGTCGGGATACCGAAAAATGGGTACTGGCGTTTCGGCGACCGTCGGCTTTTTCGGACCGTCGCTTTCATCATCAAATTGTCTCTCTGGCTTAGGTTTGCCTTGCGGTATGATCGGGTCGGGTGATCGCCGCCCGCCTCCTGGGCCGCCCCGGGGCGGCCGGCCGGATGGCGGTTGCCCGCTTCCATCGCCTTCAGATCCTTGTCGTGGTTTGCCCGGTCTCGGCCGCACGCCCCCTCCGGGGCGGAGCTTGAATCTGGTGGGGACCAATTCGGCGCCGTCGCCGGCCAACCCCTCCTCTCCAAATATCGGCTGCCCCGAAAGCGTCCGGTTGGGGTCCTTGTCGAAGCGCTCGCGGAAGAATTCCGTTTCGCTCTCGGGCGGCGGGCCGTCGCCGGCCCCGAATACTTTCCTGGTCAGCATGTGGACCGTGGGCCCGCCGGGCTGCGCGGCGGCGTCGGGCGCCAGGTCATGGGCGAACTGGAAGCGCTTGAGATCGGCAAGAAAGCGCGGGCTGGCTTCTCCTATCGGCTCGATGCCGGGCTTGAAAGTATGGAAGCCCGATTTATTGAGAAGCTTCTTGGTGCTGAAGACCGCGAGCGGGTGATTGGCCTCGCCGTCCCCCACGGAGCTTTCCAGCCGGGCGTCGCTGCGCGTTACCGCCGGCCGGAAGGGCTCGAAGTCGCTGCGGATCGGCACACCATTGTCGTCGGTCAGCCGGTCGCGCTGGCGGTCGATATAGGCGACCACCTCGGGCTCGCTGAAATCCTGGCGGACCGGGTCGGCCATCAGGGTGTTGAGACGCTGGTTGACGGTTTGGCGCTCGCTCTCGTCGAGCGCCGGGTTGTCGGGGTCGTCGAATACGGGCATTGGCACCGTCCGTGTGAAGGGTTATGGATTGGCCATAATTATGGGATAATTCCCATCATACAATCACACGCATGTCAAGAATAAAAACGACAATTGCAATGTTCGGTTGTTGTTCGGTCGGGCCGGAATCGCCCGGACAGCGCCTATCGTAGCCGGCGCCCTATCCGGGCCGGCGGCCGATCGTGTAGACGCTCTCGGTCGCGCGCACCTCGGCGGGGTCGAGCACCGTGCGGTCACGCACCCGCCAAGCCAGCAAGCAGAAAAAGAACAGCGCCGCAATCGACATGATCGCGAGGCCCGTCGCCATGCTGCGCTGGGTCCAGCCGAAGGCATAGGCCATGCCGATCGACACCGCCGCCGCGATGGTGAGCTGGATGAAGCCGAGCAGCGCCGATGCCGCGCCGGCCTTGGTCGAATACGGCCCGATGGCGCCGGCGAGCGCATTGGGCAGCACGATGCCCAGGCAGATCATGTACAGCGCCTGGGGCCCGAGCAGCGAGATGATGCTGTGCGCCCCGGCCCAGGCCAGCGCCGCCTGCATGATCCCCGCCACCGCGCCGATGATCGTGCCGATCAGCACCATGCGCTCGATGCCGAGGCGGATCGTGAGCTTGCCCGCCGCCAGCGTCCCGACCGTGTAGGACAGCACGATGGCAGCGAAGTAATAGCCATAGACGTCGGCCGCCACGCCGTGCCCGGTGATGAGCACGTGGGGCGAGCCCGACAGAAACATGACCAGCCCGCCAATCGAGAAGGCCGCGGTCAGCGCAAAGCCCATGAAGGCGCGCTCGCCGAGCATTTCGCGGTAGTTCGCAGCCATGCGCCGGATATTGAGGGCATGGGGGTCGGGCGCCGTGTTGGTCTCTTGAAAAAAGCTGACGAGGCCCAGCAGGGTCGCCACCGCGACCACGGCCATGCCGACGAAGATCGCCCGCCAGTCGAATGTGGTCAGCAGGAAGCCGCCGACGATCGGCGCCAGCGCCGGAATGAACCCCATCGCCGCCCCCAGATAGGCCAGCGCCCGGGCGGCATGCTCACGGGCGAACACATCGCGCACCGCCGCGCGCGAGATCGTCGGCCCCGCGCAACAGCCGATCGCTTGGAAAAAGCGGGCGATGATCAACGTTTCGATCGTGGTCGCAAAGAGACAGGCGATCGAGCCGGCCAGGAAAATCGTCACACCGATCATCAGGATGGGCTTGCGCCCGAAGCGGTCGGAGAGCGGCCCGTAGAAGAGCTGCGCCGAGGCGATGCCGAGGAAGAAGGCCGACAGCGTCCATTGCACCATCGCCGCGTCGGTGGAAAAGGCGCGAGCGATCGCCGGCAGGGCCGGCAGATAAGTGTCGGTCGCGATCGGCTGGTAGGCGATCAGCGTTACCAGCAGCGCCCAGAAGGCGGCACGTTTCAAGGGTTCGCCTTCCCGGTCGTGGCGGCGGTTGTTCGGAGCATATAGCGATGCGACCGCGCGCCCGCAAACGCGCGCCTCGCGGGCGCGTCATGCGCGGGCGGCATGTGTTGGCGGACGCAGCAGAATTGAGGCTGCGCACTCGGTTGGCGTCACCGCCCAAAACCGTCACCCCCGCGAAAGCGGGGGTCCATAGACGCCGGCAAGATCGGTGCCGAACGACCCATGGATTCCCGCTCCTGAGCTTATCGATGGGCGCGGGAATGACGGTTTGTTGCAGCCGCGAACTGTCCTTGCGCTAATCCCGTCAGGCCGTCCTTTGTTTCGCGCTGCGCCGGCTATTTGCGCGCCGGCGCCGCCTTGCGTTCGTGCGCCAGGAGCCGCTCCTTGGTCTTCAGCCCCCAGCGATAGCCGCCGAGCCCGCCATCCTCGCGGATCGCGCGGTGACACGGGATCAGCAGCGAGACCGGGTTGGTGGCGCAGGCCCGGCCAACCGCGCGCTGGGCCTTCGAGGCACCGAGCATCGCGGCGATCTCCGAGTAGGTGCGGGTCTCGCCGTAAGGGATCTGCGTCAGCGCCTGCCAGACCCGGCGCTGGAAGGCGGTCGCGCGTACATCCAGCGGGAGTTCTGGATGCGGCGTGCCGTCGTTCAGATAGTCGAGCACGCCATCGAGCCAACGCCCCAGCCCCGTATCGTCGCGCTCCAATGCCGCGGCGGGGAATTCAAGCGCCAGTTCCTCGGCGAGCTTGGCGTCGTCCGCCCCGAAAGCGAGAAAGCAGATGCCGGCCTGCGTGCCCGCGACGAGGATCCGCCCGTAAGTACAGTCGGCGAGCGCATAGCGAATCTCCGCGCCCTTGCCGCCCTTGGCATAGGTTGCCGGCGTCATGCCGAGATGGGCGCCGGCGCGCTCGTAGAGCCGCGAGGATGACCCGTAGCCCGCCTCGTAGAGCGCGCCTGTCACATCGTCGCCCGCCTTCACCGCGTCGCGAAACCGCGCCATCCGCCGCGCATCGGCGTATTCGCGCGGGGAGACCCCCATGACGCGCTTGAAACGGCGCTGCAGATGCGAGGCGCTGAGGCCGACATGAGCGGCCAGGTCCTCCAGGGTCGGCGCGCGTTCATTGTCCGCGTCAATCAAATCGCAGGCCGAGCGCACGGCTGCCAGCGCCGTGTCGCTCGATGCCGCCTGCCTGGGCTTGCAGCGCTTGCAGGCGCGAAAGCCCGCCGCCTCGGCGGCCTGGGGCACCTCGTAGAAGGCAACCTGGACCCGGTTGGGCCGCTTCGACGGACAGGACGGCCGGCAGTAAATCCCCGTGGAGCGCACCGCGTAGACGAAGGCGCCGTCAAGCGCCGCCTCGCGGCCGAGCACCGCCTGCCAGCGGAGCTCGTCGCCGGTCTTCGCGTCGCTCTCTCGCGGTGCCGCGTCGGCCATCTGGATCATCTCGGTCATGGTTGCTGCTCGCTTTGCATGTTGTGTCATGCGGGCCAAGCTAGAGCAGGCGATGTGGCCATTCTATCCGATGCTTGCGGGCGAACTGGAGTCCCGCGACGACCACCCCATCGTTCGTCATCCCCGCGAACGCGGGGATCCAGGATCACATGCGAAGTTGTGGCCCGTCTTCGCTGGATTCCCGCTTACGCGGGAATGACGACAGCGGCGGCGGGGAAATCCGTGTTTACAATCACCCAGCGCGCAAATGCGCCTAGCCGTAGCGGTGCAGCCCGCTGCCATGGGTGCGCAGCCAGCAGCGGGCAGGGTCGGGATCGCCGACGAGCTTGGCCACCAGGGCCCAGAAGCGCGGCCCATGGTTCATGTGCTTGAGATGCGCGACCTCATGGGCGACCACGTAATCGAGCACCCAGTCGGGCGCCATCACCAGACGCCAGGAGAAATTGAGATTGCCGTCGGCGCTGGCGCTGCCCCAGCGCGAGCGCGTGTCGCGTATTGCAAGGCGGCCGGCACCGGCGCCGATCCGCCCACGCATGACCCCGACCCGGGAGCCGATCTCCTCGCGCGCGTAACGCTTGAACCAGGCTTCCAGCCGCTGCGCGAGCAGGCCGCGCTCGCCGCCGACGCGGATCGCAGCCTCGTCCAGCCGCACCGCGCGCGGCCGACCGGGGGTCCAGATTACATTCCGCTCGCGGCCCAACACCGGGATGACCGCGCCCGCCTCGAAGGGCACGCGCGGCGGCAGGCTGTTGAGCCGGCGTTCGATCCAGCGCCGCTTTTCTTCGACGAAGGCAAGCCCCTCGGCCAGCGCCACCCGCCGCGGCAGGGTGAGCACGACCGAGCCGCTGGTGTCGTCGATGCGCAGCGTGATGCGGCGCGCCCGCGCGCTGCGGCGAACCGCAAGCGGCACCGCGCGGTCGGCAATCAGCAGCATTTCGGGCGGCTTTGCCATGGGAGCGAAGGTCATAGCGCGGGTTGATCGTCCCGGCAAGACACACGGCGATGCACCAGGCAGACTGCTTGACAGTGTGCAATGCGCTTCCGATCATGCGGCGACCCTCGAAAGCACCCCGCCGGGCTTTCACTTCCGCGCGCCGCCCATCTGCAAACGGCCTCATGTCGACATCCCATATTCTCGCCATCGACCAGGGCACGACGAGCTCGCGAGCGATCGTGTTCGACGCGCATGGCTCTATCGCCGGCACGCATCAGCTTGAATTTACGCAGCATTTCCCCGCCGACGGCTGGGTCGAACACGATGCCAACGAGATCTGGGATACCACGCTCGCGGCCTGCAAGGGCGCGCTCGCCGCGGCCAAGATCGAGGCAAGCGCGCTTGCCGCCATCGGCATCACCAACCAGCGCGAGACCACGGTCGTGTGGGACCGCGCCACCGGCACGCCCGTCGCCAACGCCATCGTCTGGCAGGACCGACGCACCGCCGAGGCCTGCCGCGCGCTGGTCCGCAGCGGCCACGAGCCGATGATCCAGCAAAAGACCGGGCTCGTGGTCGACGCATATTTCTCGGCGACCAAGCTCGCCTGGTTGCTCGACAATATTCCCGGCGCCCGCGCAGCGGCACAGACCGGCAAGCTCGCCTTCGGCACGATCGACTGCTTCCTGCTGTGGCGGCTCACCGGCGGCGCGGTGCACGCGACCGACGCCACCAATGCCGCGCGCACCTTGCTCTACGATATCCACGCCGGCGACTGGGACGATGCGCTGTTGGCGCTGTTCGATGTTCCGCGCGAAGTGCTGCCGAAGGTCCACGATAGCGCCGGCATGTTCGGTGCAACCGCATCGGACATTCTGGGCGCGTCCGTACCCATCACAGGTATCGCGGGCGATCAGCAGGCGGCGCTTGTCGGCCAGGCGTGTTTCGCGCCGGGCATGATGAAAAGCACCTTCGGCACCGGCGCCTTCATGCTGGTCAATACGGGGCAACAGCCCGTGACCTCGACGACGCGCCTGCTCACCACGATCGCCTACCGGCTGGACGGCGTCAGCACTTATGCCCTGGAGGGCAGCATCTTCATCGCCGGGGCCGCCGTGCAATGGCTGCGCGACGGCTTGGCGATCATCGACACGGCGGCAGAGATCGAAACGCTGGCGGCAAGCGTGCCCGATGCCGGCGGCGTCATCGTGGTGCCGGCCTTCACCGGGCTCGGCGCGCCTTACTGGGACGCCGATGCGCGGGGTGCCATTCTCGGCATCACCCGCGATACCGGGCGGGCGCAGATCGCCCGCGCCACCCTCGACGCCATCTGCCTGCAAACCCGCGACCTCATCGAGGCCATGCGCGCAGATGGCAGCGCGCCCAAATCCCTGCGTGTCGATGGCGGCATGGTGGTGAACGATGCGCTGATGCAGCGCCTGGCCGATGTGTTGGGCCTGGCCGTCACCCGGCCGCGCATCACCGAGACGACGGCCCTGGGTGCGGCCAGCCTGGCCGGTCTCGGGGCCGGGCTCTTCGGCTCGCTGGAGGAGATCGCCGGGCGCTGGGCCGAGGACCGCAGCTTCACGCCCGCGCTCGCCGACGATGCGCGCGACGCGCTATACGAGTCTTGGCAAGCCGCGGTCGCGCGGGTGCGCAGTTCATGACGAGCGGTGAGGATATGTAGGGGCGGGTTTCAAACCCGCCCGTGCGGTCTCTACGCCGCGTGTGTGTCGGGCGGGTTGAAAACCCGCCCCTACAACGATCTGGTCGGTACGGTGCGTTCGGCGCCGCCGCTCAGGCCGAGGCGCGAATGAACTCGGTGACCTCCGGCATGATGACCTCGCGCCATTTGCGGCCATTGAAGATGCCGTAATGGCCGGTCTTGGGCTGAAAATGGTGCCGCTTGCGCGCATCGGGAATACCGCCGCACAGCGCGTGCGCGGCTTTGGTCTGGCCGACGCCGGAAATGTCGTCGAGCTCGCCTTCGACGGTCAGCAGCGCGGTCTTCTCGATCGCGTTCAAGTCGACCGGATTACCGCGATGGGTCATCTTGCCCTCGGGCAGGGCGTGGTCCTGGAACACGGTCTTGATGGTCTGCAGATAGTATTCGGCCGGCAGATCCATCACCGAAAGATACTCGTCGTAAAAGCGCCGATGCGCTTCGGCGCCGTCGCCGTCGCCCTGCACCAGATGCTCGTAGAGTTTCATATGCGCGCCGAGATGGCGCTCGAGGTTCATCGACATGAAGCCGGTGAGCTGCAGGAACCCCGGATAGACCCGCCGGCCCGCGCCCTCATAGCCAAAGGGCACACGGCTGATCACCGATCGCTCGAACCATTCGAGCGGCCGCGAGGTGGCCAGCTCGTTGACCTGGGTTGGATTGACCCTTGTGTCGATCGGCCCGCCCATCAGCGTCATCGACGGCGGAACGCAAGGATGGTTGCCCGCCGACATGCTCGCCACCGCGGCCAGCACCGGAACCGAAGGCTGGCACACCGCCATGACATGCGTGCCCGGCCCCAGATGCTCCAGATGGACGATCACCTGGTCGATGTAGTCGTCGAGATCGAACGCCCCATGGGCGATCGGAACCTCGCTCGCGTCGGTCCAGTCGGTGATGTAGACGTCGTGCGCCGGCAGCAACGCCCGCACCGTCCCGCGCAAAAGTGTCGCAAAATGCCCGGACAGTGGCGCGACGACCAACAGGCGGGGCTTGTCATGCGCGCCCTCGTGGCGGAAATGCAGCAGCCTGCAGAAGGGCTCTTCCAGTACCGCCTCCTCATGGACCGGCAACTCGCGGCCATCGACGGTAACGGTACCGATATCGAATACGGGCTTGCGATAACGCCGCGTGCCGCGCTCGAACATCTCGCACATCGCGGCCGCTGCGCGGCCCGACTGGGTATAGGAGAAGGGCAAGTATGGATGGCTGAACAGCGCCTCGCCGGCCTTGGCGAGCTGGCGTACCGGCTCCCAGGCCGCGAGATTAAGGTCGTAAAGCGTATAGAGCATAAGGCCCCGTTGCATCGTGAAAACCGACCTGCTTCGTGCGTGCTGTACTCCGCTACATATATTGCACTGCAACATATTAACGGATTGCGCGGAAGTTTGCCACTTCAATTGTCAGCATACGAACAATTCAGACTTGAATTTTCTCCGGTGTTGCAAGTCAAACACTCCGAAATCCGTACCGAATTCATATTGACGTTTACGTAAACGTCAATATGAGGAATAATATTATTTACCTTGGCCCCCGGGAGGCGGTCGATGAGCGAAACCACATTCGACATCGAGCGGCGCGGCGATCGGCAGGCATGCGATCGCTAGCGGCATGGTGCTCGCGCTGGCATGCGATCACTTGAGAAGCTTGCGGATCCGCTCGGCGACTTTCTTGGGCGGCGTGCCGTGGGAGAAGTGGGTGAGATAGCTGCCGTCCGGCCCCATCAGATAGGTGAAGGTCGAATGGTCCATCAGGTAGTCCTTGGTCCCAGGCTTGCCCGCGCGGGCGTAGTAGACCTTGTAGGCCTTGGCGGCCTTGGCGACCTGCGCGTCCGAACCCGACAGCCCGATCAACCGCGCATGAAAGTTCGGCACATAGCCCTTCAGTACCTTGGGTGTGTCGCGGTCGGGATCGATGGTGATGAAGATCGGCTGGACCTTCTCCGCGTCCTTGCCCAGGGCATCCAGCGCCTCGGCCATGGCCTGCAGGCCGGTCGGGCAAAAATCGGGGCAATGCGTGTAGCCGAAGAAGACGAGCATGTACTTGCCGCGGAACTCGGCGTCCTTTCGGGTCTTGCCGGTGTGATCGACCATTTCGAACGGCCCGCCGATCAGGGCCCGCCCGGTGACGCGCGGCGAGCTGACGGTGGCCGGATCGTTGAAGCCCAGGAAGAGATAGGCCGCGAGCCCCACGGCCGCACCGGCGAACATGGCGATCAGATACCGCAACAGGCGAAACTGGCCCCGGCTAACGCTCATCCACTTGTCCTTCCCTGGCCTTGGCCACACCCGCTATCGCCGCCAGGCTGAGTTTCCCCGGTTATTCCGGTAGTCTAGCGCCCGCCGCCGGCCCACTCCACAGGGCCGGATATGATCCACGCGAACGTGACCGGGCCGCCGAAGGACCCGGCGATGTTGCCGAGGGACGGGATGGGCGGTGGGCATTGCGGCGTAATACACGGCGGCAAGAACAGGTGCGGGCTGGCGGCCTGC